>Ga0310786_10001548_pt1 | contig 37044 bp, 28 predicted proteins | sample AusTroGonzalo_MG_FD_203881 | JGI IMG/M metagenome (GOLD analysis project Ga0310786, IMG submission 203881) | Bovine rumen microbial communities from tropical cattle in Woodstock, Queensland, Australia - Gonzalo_03 (v2) (version 2) | ecosystem: Host-associated > Mammals > Digestive system >... | reverse complement strand
ACCCCAGGGACGCGAGGATTTCATCTATCTGTCCAATCACAGGGACATAGTGCTTGATTCGGCATATCTGGATTACATACTCCTTGTGCTGAACGGCAAGAAATCGGTAGAGATAGGAATAGGCAACAACCTGCTTATCCACCCTTGGATTGAGACTCTGGTAAGACTCAACCGCAGTTTCGTGGTAAACCGCTCTGCCACTGCCGCCGAACTTTTGGAATCATCAAAACAGCTTTCCAGGTACATACGTTTTGTGATTGAGGAGAAGAAGAGCCCCGTATGGCTGGCCCAGCGTGAGGGACGCGCCAAGGATTCCGATGACCGCACACAGAAGAGCGTGCTCAAGATGCTGGCAATGTCGGGGACCGATGACATGTCACTCTCCGAGAAGCTGCAGTCGCTGCACATCTGCCCGCTCACCATCAGTTACGAGTATGACCCGTGCGACTGGCTCAAGGCCGCCGAGTTCCAGCTTAAGCGTGACAACCCGGATTACGTAAAGAGCGAACAGGCCGACCTGGACAATATGAAGACCGGCATATTCGGATTCAAGGGACACCTGCATTATCAGGTATCGGCCCCGATAGATGATGAGATTGCCGCACTTGACAGCGCAGTTCCGCGCAACCAGTTCCTGGACCAGGTGGCACAGATCATTGACAGGCACATCTTTGAAGGCTACCGCATTTATCCGTGCAACCGTATAGCGTTGGATATGCTGCGCGGCGACAATGCCGAGGCCGGCAATTACACACCAGAGCAGAAACAGGCTTTCCAGACTTATCTGGACGGACAGCTTGCCAAGATAAACATCCCCAACCCCGATTGGGATTTCCTGAAGGAACGCATACTCACCATGTATGCCAACCCGCTTATAAACCAGAAAAGCGTATCGGAACAATGAAAAGAACCACCGCCCTTTTACTGACTCTGACAGCCGTAGCAGCATTTGCTGTCATATCCTGCGATGACGACAAGGAGAAGATAGGAACCATGTTCTCGGGTTTTATGACCGGTTACACGGATTCCGAAGGGTACGTGACCGTAATCAAGGATGATTTCGGCGCCGAATACATGGTCAGTGAAAAGACGGAGCAGCTCAATCCTGACACTCTGTACAGGATGGTGGCATCGGTTTCACTTGACGACAACAATGCCGCAAAGATTCTGCAGATGGTACCGGCCATAGCATACAGGGCACCCGAGGACTCTTTGTTACATGACTCTCTGCGCGTTACGGATCCGGTTGAGATTCAAAGTGCGTATATAGGAGGAGGTTATCTGAATCTCTATCTGGGTGTCAAGGTTCAGACTGAAGGTACACGTCACAGACTGATCTATTCACATCTGGACGATCCCGGCAAGCTCAAGTTCACCATATACCACAACGCATACGGTGACAAGCCGGTTTATACCAAACACGTATACATGTCTATTCCGCTTTACGGATACGGACTGTCACAAAACGACACAGTCTTCCTGAGCTGCAAGGGCTATCAGGAAGACTATGACTGTAAGCTGATATTCAAGTAAATCTTATTTCAGTCCCTCAAGTATCTTCTTGAGGACTACCGTGGCCGATATCTCGCGGTTGGCGGCCTCGGGAATTACCAGTGAGCGGGGACCCTCTATCACGTCATCGGTAACTATCATGTTACGGCGTACCGGCAGGCAGTGCATAAAGAACGCGTTGTCGGTGACAGCCATCTGACGGTCGCTGATAGTCCAGCTGCGGTCCTTACTCAGAACCTCACCGTAATGCTCGGGGCTGGCGCAAGACCAGTTCTTTCCATATATGAAGTGTGCGCCCTCAAAGGCCTTCATCTGATCGTACTCTATGGTTGCTCCGGCGGTGAACTTGGGATCAAGCTCATATCCGTGAGGATGTGTAATGACAACCTCGTAGCCTGCAGCCACCATCCACTGTGCGAATGAGTTAGGTACAGCCTGTGGCAGGGCCTTGGGATGCGGAGCCCAGCTCATGACAACCTTGGGACGCTCAACTGTCTTGTGCTCCTCGATTGTAATCCAGTCGGCAAAGCTCTGGAGCGGATGTCCGGTAGCGGCCTCCATTGAGAATACGGGACGGCCTGAGTATTGGATGAACTGGTTCAGGATCTTCTCCTCATAGTCATCCTGACGGCTCTCGAAACGGGCGAATGAACGGACGCCGATAACATCGCAGTAGCAACCCATTACCGGGATAGCCTCGAGCAGATGCTCTGACTTGTCACCGTCCATGATCACACCGCGCTCGGTTTCCAGTTTCCAGGCACCCTGGTTCACATCCAGGACAATCACGTTCATGCCCAGGTTCAGGGCAGCCTTCTGGGTGCTCAGACGGGTACGCAGGCTGGAGTTGAAGAATACCATGAGCAGGGTCTTGTTACGGCCCATCTCAACATATTTGAAACGGTCTCTCTTTATCTCAAGGGCCTCCTGCAATGCCTGATGCAGATCGCCCAGATCCTTAACGCAAGTAAAATGTCTCATCGTTTTATTGTCTTGTCTGGCCGTCACCGTTGATCAGCCATTTGTAAGTTGTAATCTCTTCAAGTCCCATAGGACCACGGGCATGCATCTTCTGGGTGCTGATGCCAATCTCGGCTCCAAGTCCGAACTGGGCGCCGTCGGTAAAGGCGGTCGATACGTTCACATAGACGCAGGCTGCATCGATATACTGCTGGAACTTTCGTCCGTGCTCGGCATTCTCGGTCACGATACACTCGCTGTGATGTGACGTGTAGTGACGTATATGCATCAGTGCCTCCTCAAACGAAGCGATGGTCTTGATTGACATTCGGTATGCCAGGAACTCCTTGCCGAAACTCTCTGCGGTTGCATGCTCCAGGAGCTCAGCGGGATACTTGCCTTCAAGTGCGGCGTATGACTGCTCATCGGCCTCAATGACCACGTTCTTGGTTGCCATGCGGATGCAGAGTTCCGGCAGGTCGCTCAAGCGGTCGGCATGTATAACCAGTGAGTCAAGCGTGTTGCAGACACTGGGACGGCGGGTCTTGGAGTTGAATATGATGTCAGCTCCCTTCTTGATGTCACCTTCCTTATCAAAGTAGGTGTGGCATACTCCGGCTCCGGTCTCAATGCACGGGATCTGCGCCTGCTCGCGAACCGACTGGATAAGGCGTGCACTGCCGCGGGGAATGAGCAGGTCAACCATGCCCACTGCCTTCATCAGTTCAGCCGCAGCCTCGTGACCGGCGGGAAGGAGTTCAACCACATGAGGGTCGATACCCTTCTGCTCCAGTACGCGGTGAATCAGGTCAACTATGGCGCAGTTGGAGTCATAAGCGTCGCTGCCGCCTTTCAGGGCGCAGGCGTTGCGTGACTTGAAACAGAGCGAGAAGACGTCAAAACTTACGTTAGGACGTGCCTCATATATTACGCCGATGACACCGAACGGGACACGCACACGGGTCAGTCTCATACCGTTGGGACGTACGCGCTCGTCGATGACCTTACCTACAGGGCTCTCCAGTTCTGCGACATGGCGCATATCGGATGCTATACCTTTAAGGCGGTCCTCGGTGAGCAGCAGACGGTCATATACCGGATTGCTGCGGTCCATACGTGCCAAGTCCTTGGCATTGGCCTCAAGCAGGACGGCAGAATTGCTCTCAATGGCATCGGCCAAAGTGAGAAGCAGGTCATTTATCTGATTCTCCTCCAATACGGGAAGAGAGTATGATGCATCTTTAAGCAGTTGTAAGGTATTCTCTATCATGGTTACTTTTTTGAAGCATGGAAACGGGTGCAACGGGCATTCTCAGGATCGGACAGCACATCCAGCAGCACATCCTGACGGCGGCCGTTGGCTATGCGTACCTCAATGCCGTCGGCAGCAACGCCAAGGGCGGTCTTCATCTTGGTCATCATGCCGCCGCGTCCGTACTTTGACTTGGTGCCGCTGACGCAGGCCGAATAATCGTCATCGGGGTATACATCATGTATGAGTTCCGATCCGGGCTCATCGGGGTTACCGGTAAAGACACCGTCCACGTTGCTCAGAATTACCAGAATCTCGGCCTTCATCATACGGGCGACCAGACCTGACAGTTCATCGTTATCGGTAAACATCAGCTCCTCGACCGATACGGTGTCGTTCTCGTTGATGACGGGCACCACACCGTTGTCAAGCATTGCGGTCATGCAACGCATCTGATTGGCGTGCAGAGTCTCGTTAATGAAATTCTCCTTGGTGGTAAGTATCTGGCCTACGGTTATGCCATACTCCTGGAAAAGGTCATAATAGTGCTCTATCAGCTTGGCCTGACCTACTGCGGCAAAGAGCTGGCGGCTGGTCACGCTCTCGTCCTTGAGCATGGGTAATGCCCCGCGTCCTGATGCTACGGCACCGGACGAGATGAGCAGCACCTCGATTCCGCGATGTCTGAGCTCGACAATCTGATCAACCAATGCGGCCATACGGGCCAGGTCCAGACGACCGTCCGGACGGGTAAGCACATTGCTGCCTACCTTGACAGCTATACGTTTGGGATTATTCATTCTGGTTCAAAAGTTGTTCGGCACGCTCGCGGTCCTGGGGATTTACCAGAACTCCATACGAACCGGCCATTGCGGTATATGTTGAAAAAATGGCACTCATAGTATTGTTCATTACCATAGCGGGTATGCCGTCCGACTCCAGACGGGCGCGGACCACCTCCGCTTCAAAGGCCTGACCTTTGAAAATGCATACCAAATCCTGTTTTTCATTCATGATTTATACGGATTATCTATTGTGAACTCGCAAAGTTAATGATTTTTCCATACCTTTACGTCGATATGTCACTCAAACGCTTGATTACAGCCTCAATATTGTCCGTAAGCGCCCTTGTAGCATACGCTTCTGCAACAATAAACGATACTATCGCCGTGGCGGATACCATTTGGTTCGATGACGGAGCCTGGTACTGCGGGCAGATATCGGACTCACTCTTTAACGGTTACGGCAAGATGTTCTATGCCGACAGCACCGTCTATCAGGGAGAGTGGAAAGACGGACTGTGGGAAGGTGACGGCCAGGTCATTTTCCCTGACGGTGACTCATACAAAGGACAATTCAAGGAGCATAAGTTCAGCGGTTACGGCATATACCTGTACTCGGACAGTTCCAGATATGAAGGGTACTGGGAAAACGGCATGTTCAACGGTGCCGGCACCATGTATTATGCCGACGGCAGCACATACGCAGGTGAATGGCGTAATGACCGGAGGCACGGATTGGGAGTATATTACAACGCAAGTAACAATTCGCTGGTAAAAGGTCATTTTGTGAACGGAATGTATGCTCCATGGATCAGTGATGACGGCACTTCCGGATTCAACAACTCCAAACGCACCCCCGCCCCGCAGATCCAGGATGACGGCAAGGTCCATTTCCGCGGCATGACATCAATATTCGCATCGTACGGACTGCAACAGACATTATCGTTCCATGTGGATTTCCATACATCGGACCTCTTCTTTGCCGGTTTCTCGCTGGGATTCAACACGGCGACCCACCGAAGGGGCGAGGTCTCGGTCACATACGATGACGACACGGGCGAAAAGAACATCCTGATAGACTGGGACGATTATCCCGACGAGATCATGACCGAGAATACCTACAACATGTTCGGGATTTCGGGCGAGTGCGGATTAAGCCTGGGCTGGTTCTCGCTTGGTACCGCCGCCGGTTTCTCTCTGAAGAACACCGTACGCAACTGCCGCAGCCTGGACGGCAATGACAGTTATTACGAGGCAGGCACACTCTATTACCGCGAGAAGGTGACCGGAGTCAGATTCGCCTACGATGTATTTGCCGATTTCATTCTGAGCCGCCCCCAGCGGAACATATACTCCATCTCTTTGAGAACCGGATACGGAAACATTAACGGGTTCCACATAGGAGCAGGTTTAACCTTCTGACCATTGCCTACATGTCATCCAACAGAATCATAACACTCATTGCCTCTATTCTTGCCTCTTTGGCAGGGTACGCCCAGAATCCCAACGACAGCATCCCCATGGATACCGTCCTGCTCGATGACGGCTCCCTGTACATAGGGCAGATACGCAACTCACTGTTTGACGGCCGCGGACGCTGCGTTTTCCCCGACGGCACAGTTTATGAGGGCAGCTGGAAAGAGGGATTGTGGAACGGACAGGGCATAGTGGTCTATCCTGACGGCGACATTTACAAGGGAGAGTTCCTTAACCACATCAAGGAGGGTAAGGGAACATACATCTACTGCAGCGGAGCCAGATATGACGGGGAGTGGAAGAACGACATGTTCAACGGTGAGGGAAAACTCTTCTTTGAAGACGGAGGCCGATATGAAGGCGCTTGGAAAGATGACATGAAGCACGGATACGGCAAGCTGATTTCGCCCGAAGGCCGGGTCACCCAGGGCTATTTCTACAAGGACGATTTTCTGGGATTGCCCAGCGATACCGAGATAGACCTGGACAGCACCATGACCGATGAACTAATAAGCTGGGGATTCCGGCAGGAGGATATCAAGCAGCGAACCGAAGTTGCATGGGGAGTATCCTATGGTTCAAAAGGAATGGCTACCTTCACATTCTGGCGTAACCGTGACCATTTATTCTGGGGATTGTCATTAGGAATCAACTGTGAGCCGCCAACCAAAGGCTACAATTCGGGAGCGATAGGATTCAAGGCATTCCAAAAAGACGTACACTTTACAGGCGAATTCGTCTCGTCGGATTATCTCATTGACATCGGTTATATCTCAAATGACAGGAAACTGGCGATAGGCGGTTCATTGGGAGCAGGTCTGAGGAACGAATACATGAACTGCAAAGCCAACAACAATCCCGATTTTTACGATACTTACTACATAAAATACGGAACAGCGTATTCACTCCGGTCAATAGAAGGTACAAAATTCATATACCGAGGTTATCTGAAATACTCCATCACGAAAGAAAAACCCAAGGCACAGGCGTACCTTGGGTATGGTAATGTCGACGGCCTGTTTCTGGGCGTCAGCTGGTTTATACACTGATTCTTAGACCAGATGTCTAACAAGATCCTCCCTGTCACCGTACAGGTAATCAATGACAGGAATCTCAATCATTGTATAGCAACCCGGTTTCTGAAGCATTGAAGCGCGTGCGGCGCAAACCAGGATCTGGCCAGTCAGAGCGGGGTTGTTGATTTTCATGTCAAATTCAAAGAGCTGGTTCTGTGTCTTGCCCGATACACCCTTACGTGTCAGGTTGACACCGTGTCCCATATCCTTGAGAGCATCGACTGACTCAACCTGCATCACATGGGTCTCGTCATTTACGAAGTAGGGATCGGCCTTGATGGCAGCAGCCACATCCTCAAAACGGTAACCGTCAAGAATCTCAACATATACCATACGGCGATGGATTCCTGTACCGACGGGGATTGTCATTGAAAGAGCAGCCTTTACACCGGGAATGGCCTTGACTGCGACTGAGTGGCCCATTGACATGCCGGGACCGAAATTGGTATAGCTTACACCCTTGGGAGCCATAGCCTGCATCAGGGCGCGTACAATTGAATCTGTACCCGGATCCCATCCTGCAGATATTATTGCAACCTTTCCGGCCTCTTTTGCAACCTGCATAAGACGCTTACGGGTCTCAGGGATAAGTGTATGTATGTCAAAGCTGTCAACTGTATTGATACCCAAAGGAAGGATCTCTTTAGCGTACTCCTCGGTCTTGCGTGAAGGAACGCACAGAATAGCTACATCAGGCTTGGGAAGTTCTGAAATATTCTTTACAATCTTATAACCCTCAATCTCCTTGGGGCAGTCTGCTGCGCCGTTGCGGCGAACGATACCTGCAACCTCAAAATCCGGAGCAGTCTCAAGAGCCTCAAGCACGTATTTTCCAATGTTTCCATAGCCAACAATGGCTGCTTTAATCTTTTCCATAAGGTTCGTTATTTTGATTCCGGCTGCGAAATTATTAAAAAATCCGCTCTTATGTATACGCGCACGTGCAATAATCGGCCGTTTGCCGCGTTTAATTACAGTAACTGCAAAAACATACGGAAATGATAGAATTCATTCAGGGAAAGATTGAGGAACTCACACCCACCCAGGCTGTTCTGCTTACTCAGGGCGGCGTTGCTTACGATCTTAACATATCCCTCTATACATATTCGGCCATCCAGGGCAAGGACGATACACGTCTGTATGTCTACGAGGCCATTCGCGAGGATGCCTATATCCTGTACGGCTTCAGCGGAAAGCAGGAGCGCGAGCTGTTCCTGATGCTCATATCCGTTCCGGGCATCGGTGGCGCATCGGCCAGGATGATACTGTCATCATTCTCACCTTCAGAGCTGATCGGCATAATCAGTTCCGGCAACGACTCGCTGCTCAAGAAGGTGAAAGGCATAGGCGCCAAGACCGCTCAGCGTATCATAGTGGACCTGCACGACAAGATTGCCAAGACCCAGTCCAATGAGATGCCACTTGACCTGCAGACCGGTGTACAGACCGGACAGGTTGCCACCGAGGCCATCACGGCCATGGTAACCCTGGGATTCCCACAAGCCGCATCACAGAAGGTGGTACAGGCCATACTCAAAGAGCAGGACGGTCTTACGGTCGAAGCAGTCATCCGCGAAGCTTTGAAACGCATCTGACGAACAATCCTGATTGATTGATGATTAAGGGAAAACACCTTGCTGCAGCACTGCTGCTCCTGGGCTCCTGCATATGCGGGGGCCCCAGCTGCCTTTATGCACAGGGTGTCCAGAGAACCCTTCCCAATCCCGAAAACATAACCGAGGAGATCACCTACGATGAGGATGACGAGACATTCCGTGTAGGTTACAAACTGGGTGACTATTACATTGACGTCCCCACGGTCATGACTCCCAACGAGTACAACCGAATGATGATGCAGCGCTCCCTGCAGTCGTTCTACCGTGAAAAGTATACCGAGGATTTCAATGCACAGGGTGATAACAAGTTTGATTTCACCGACATGAAGTTTGACCTGGGTCCCGCCGAGAAGATTTTCGGCCCGGGAGGCGTACAGGTAAGGACCAGCGGATCGGCCGCGATAAAGTTCGGATACAACCGCAACAAGGTGGACAACCCGTCACTGTCCGTACAGAACCGCACCACCGGAGGTTTTGATTTTGACGAGCAGATAAACCTGAACATCAATGCTCGTGTGGGTGACAAGATCAACATGAACCTGAACTACAACACTGAGGCAACGTTTGACATTGACGCCAAGACCATAAAACTGCGTTACGAAGGCAAGGAGGATGAGATAATCAGACTTCTGGAGGCCGGTAACATAAGTTTCCCCACCAACTCGTCACTCATACAGGGCGCCTCATCGCTGTTCGGTATAAGGTCCGACCTGCAGTTCGGAAAGCTGAACCTGCAGATGGTTCTTTCGCAGAAGGAGTCCACTTCATCATCGGTAAGTTCCAAGGGCGGACAGCAGATTAACGACTTTGAGATAGACGCCAGCAGCTACGACGAGAACCGTCACTTCTTCCTGGCACATTTCTTCCGTGACAACTACGACGCCAACATGGCTATGCTCCCGAGCATAGTATCAGGAGTGCAGATAACCAGGGTCGAGGTATGGGTCACCAACAAGCGCAGCAACTATGACAACCCGCGCAACATCGTGGCTTTCACCGATCTGGGTGAGACCGCCCACATAAGCAACGCCATCTGGAACGCGCAGGGAGGACCCGCTCCGGCAAACGGCGCCAATGACCTGTACAGCCGTATCATAAGCGACTACCCCGCAGCACGTGACATTGACCAGGTTGCCACCTCATTAGGATCGTTCCTGGAGGGAAGCACCGATTACGAGAAGATATCAAACGCCCGCAAGCTGGGTACATCGGACTACACTCTTAACAGCGAGTTGGGTTACATCTCACTCAAAAGCGCCCTGGCATCCGATGAGGTGCTGGCCGTAGCGTTCGAGTACACTTACGGAGGACAGAGCTATCAGGTGGGTGAGTTCTCATCGGACAAGACCGATGCCCGCGAGACCCTGTTCGTCAAGTTGCTTAAGTCAAACTCCAACTCACCGGGCAGCGGCACATGGGACCTGATGATGAAGAACATCTACTCCATCACCCAGGGTAACATCCAGAGCGCGCAGTTCAAACTGGGTATATACTACAGCAGCGACAGCACCGGAAGCCGACTCACCTATATTCCCGAGCCCGGACTCAAGAACACGCCTCTGCTGCGCCTCATGAATCTGGACCGTCTGGATGACAAGAACAACCCTCACCCCAACGGCCAGTTTGATTTCATTGACAGATACACCGTGCAGGCATCGAACGGAAGGATCATATTCCCTGTCGTGGAGCCGTTCGGCAGTCATCTGCGTAAGGTCATTGACGATGATGCCGTGGCCGATAAGTACGTATTCCAAGAGCTTTACGACTCCACACGCGTGGTGGCCAAGCGTATAGCCGACAAGGACAAGTTCATGCTTATAGGCCAGTATTCGGGCACTAACAGCAACGTTATACAGTTGGGTTCAATCAATATCCCGCGCGGATCGGTCATCGTGACAGCGGGAGGTACCACCCTGATTGAGAACAGCGACTACACGGTGGATTACAGTATGGGTACCGTGACCATCATAAACCAGAGCATCATCGATGCCGGCACAAGCGTCAATGTCCAGTTGGAGAGCAACACCCAATTCAGCATGCAGCGCAAGACCATGGCCGGACTGAACTGGAAATATGATTTCACTCCCGATTTCCAGATGGGCGGTACGTTCATGCACCTGAACGAGAAGCCTCTGACCAGCAAGGTTACCATGGGCGACGAGCCTCTGGTGAACACCATGTACGGACTCAACATGAACTGGAGGCATGAGAGCCAGGCCATCACGAACATCATAAACCGTTTGCCGTTCGTTCACGCCACCCAGCCATCGAGCATAAACTTCAAGGCCGAGATGGCCGCACTGCAATCGTCAGTATCAGATAAGGTGCAGGGAAGTGCGTCATACATTGATGATTTTGAGGCTGCCGAGAGCGGTATCAGCATACTGCAGCCTTCGGCATGGAGCCTGTCGGCAGTGCCTAAGGGCATGAAGGGTTACGGAAAGACCGGTCAGGTAGAGTCCGGATACAACCGTGCCCTGCTCAACTGGTTCACTATTGACCCGCTATTTACACGCCGCAACTCGCCGCTCACTCCCGCACATATAAAGACCGACCTGGAGCAGTTGTCCAACCACTATGTACGTGAGGTCTATGAGCGAGAACTCTACCCCAACAAAGAGTCTACATCGAGTGAGTCAACCACCCTGCAGATACTCAACCTGGCATACTACCCCAACGAGCGCGGACCGTACAACCTGAACCCCGATCTGGATGCCGACGGTCATCTGCCCAACCCGCAGGATAACTGGGGCGGTATCATGCGTCGACTCACCACCACTGACTTTGAGGCTGCCAACATCGAGTACATTGAGTTCTGGATGCTGGATCCGTTCATATACAATCCGGGTGCCGCAGGCGGTGACCTGTACCTGAACCTGGGTGAGGTATCCGAAGATGTACTGCTGGACGGCAAGAAGTTCTTTGAGAACGGACTGCCCGTGGACGGTGATTCCGCCAAGTGGGCATCGACCATATGGGGTAAGGTCCCCACCGGCAAGAGCCTGGTGTATGCCTTTGACAACAACGCCGCCGACAGCCGTGACCGTCAGGATGTGGGTCTGAACGGACTGTCATCGGACGAGGAGCGCAGCTGGCCCGCCTACGCATCATACCTGAGCCAGATCCGTGCCAAAGTGAAACCTGAGGTGTATCAAGCGATATACGACGACCCGGCCGCCGATACCTACCACTACTACCGCGGAAACGATTATGATGACGCACGTCTGTCGGTCATGGACCGATACCGCAAATACAACGGAACGGAGGGCAACTCACCCAACAGCGCCGAAACCGGCAGCCGGTATGACCAGTCGGCCCGTTCCACCCCTGACGTAGAGGATGCCAACGGCGACTACACCATGGATGAGTACGAGAAATTCTTCCAGTACCGTGTATCTCTGCGTCCCGGTGACCTTGAGATAGGCCGCAATTACATATCCGATAAGCGTGAAGTCAAGGTCAAGCTCCGCAACGGCAATACCGAGGCGGTGAACTGGTATTGTTTCCGTATACCTATTAATGAATATGAGAAGGCCGAAGGCGGTATCCGTGACTTCAGTTCAATACGTTTCATGCGTATGTATCTGACCGGATTCAGCGAGGAGGTTCATGTACGTTTCGGTTCTCTGGAACTTATGACCAGCCAGTGGCGTAACTACGAGCAGCCCATTTACAGTGCCACCAACCGCACTCCGAGCATATCGGGCAAGTTTTCGGCCACATCGGTCAACATTGAGGAGAACGGTGACCGTGCTCCCGTGAACTATGTGGTTCCTCCCGGCGTAACCCGTATCCTGGATCCCAACCAGGTACAGCTGGTACAGGACAACGAGCAGGCCATGAGCCTCAAGGTGATAGGTCTTGGCGCAGGCGAGGCACGCGGTATCTACAAGAAGAGTTCGCTTGACCTGCGCAAGTACCAACGCATTCAGATGTTCAGCCATGCCGAGGCTGTACTGCCCGATGACGGTACCCTGAGAGACGGAGACGTATCGGTATTCATCCGTCTGGGATCCGACTATTCAGGCAACTACTATGAGTACGAGATACCTCTTACTCTTACTCCCGCCGGACACTACAGCGGAACCAATGATAATGACCGCCGAATGGTATGGCCGGATCAGAACATGCTGGACATTGACTTTGACATACTCACTCAGGTCAAGAACAACCGCAACGTACAGAAGAACCTGGGTGCGATAAGCGCATCGGACGTATATAACGAATATGACCCCAACCATCCCCAGAACCGCATAACGGTTGTGGGTAACCCGTCGATCGGCAATGTAAGGGCTATTATGATAGGTGTCCGCAACAACTCCATGAGCGCCAAGAACGCCGAGGTTTGGGTTAACGAGTTGCGTCTGGTAGGCTACGAGAGCAAGGGCGGTATGGCTGCACTCAGCACACTGGGACTGAGATTGTCCGATGTGGCATCGGTCGACCTGTCCGGACAGATGAGTACCGCGGGCTACGGAGGTCTTGAGCAGAGCATACAGGACCGTAAGACCGATGATTATTACAGGTATTCAATAACCACAAGTACCAACGTAGGACGTTTCCTACCCGAGAAGTCACAGATATCAATTCCTGTCTACTACTCATACACCAAGGAGAAGACATCACCCAGATACAGTCCATATGATACAGACCTCTTGCTGGACGATGTCGTTGAATCCTATCCGGAAGGCTCGGCACGCGACTCGATCAGGAGCATATCACAGGATCTGCGTGAGAGCCATAACTTCAGCATATCCAACGCCAAGGTTAACATAAGCAGTGATACGCCCATGCCTTATGACCCGGCCAACTTCTCGTTCAGCTATTCCGAGAACATAAGCGACCGCAGCAACAGCACCATCGACTATGAGCATGATGACAACTGGAAGGCATCGGTCGATTACAGTTACTCGCCCGGAACCCAAGGATGGTCGCCATTCGCTACCATACCATATGAAGCCAAGTGGTTCTCGCTGGTTAAGGATACCAAGATAGGTCTGCTACCGCAGAGCATATCATTCAACGCAGGATTGCAGCGAAGCTATCACGAGCTTCAGGAACGTGACCTGGAAGGTTCCGAGGGCATTCCGGTCATATTCTCGCAGCAATTCTACATGAACCGCGACTTCTCGGTAAGCTGGAACCCCCTGCAGTTGCTTCGTCTGTCGTTCAATGCAGCTTCGAGGGCCGAAATCGAGGAGCCGTATACCGTGGTCAACAAAGACCTGTACCCCGATCAGTATGAGCTGTGGAAAGACTCCGTCAAGATGAGCCTTAGGAACATGGGCCGTCCGCTTGACTACAACCAGTCTTTCAATGCCGCATACACCATACCTCTCAACAAGATTCCAATACTGAGTTGGGTATCGGCCGATGCCGGATTCAACTCCTCATACACATGGAACCGCGGTACTACCTATGCCAATGGTGCCAACTACGGAAACATCATCTCAAACAGACGTTCAATAACGGCAAACGGCAGGCTGAACCTTCTTGATTTGTACAATAAGGTGAGCTATCTGCACCGTTTGAACAACCGTTACAGTTCAACAGGCCGCTCCATAAACACCTCAGCCAACCGTAACAAGCGTTATCAGCAGGAGATAACCCTGATTCCGGGTAAACGCAATGTCATCGTACACTCATTGGGTACGCTCAATCCACTGGTTACCGCCACCACCAAGGATGGCAAGACAGTAAAACTGAAATTCCGCAAACTGGGTGCCGACAGCATGCTGATAAAGGTAAAGGATACGCTCGATGTAGTGGTAAGGGTTACCCAGGACCCCGACCTGCCTGTACGCGCCAACCGGTTCAACCTGCGTGAAGGAATGGATATAGGATTACGCACCCTGATGATGGTACGTAATGTATCCGTATCATACCGCAACGACTACAGCATGTCTCTGCCTGGATTTATGCCCAACTCACAGCTATTCGGACAGAACAACACTACCGGGCTGATGGCTCCGGGACTGGATTTCGCATTCGGTATGACAGGCGACAGCTATCTGTACAAGGCCATTGATAACGGCTGGCTGCTGAGTGGAGACAGCATAGCCCACACCGCAACCTCGAATCTGACCGAGGATCTGCAGATAAAGATGACCATCGAGCCTATGCGTGACATAAAGATTGACGCCAACGCCAGCTGGAACAAATCAGGCAACAACCGTATCCAATACATGTATGCCGGCATGCCCACCAACAGAGGAGGTAACTTCAGCATGACCACCATAACCATAGGAAGTGCGTTTGAGCGTCATTCATCAAAGAACAACTACCGTTCCCGCAGTTTTGACAAGTTCATCAAGGCTCTGCCCGTTATGCGCGACCGCATAGAGTCACAGTATGAAGGTGCCCGTTATCCCGAGCTCAGTTCACTGGCCGGCCAGGCCTACAATCCCGCCAACGGAGGAGTTGACATGTACTCATCGGACGTACTAATTCCCGCATTCCTGGCTGCTTATACCGGACGTGACGCAAAGAACGCCTCGCTTGACCTGTTCCCCAACGTGCTGAGCATCCTGCCCAACTGGTCATTCACCTACAGCGGACTGAGCAAACTGCCGTTCTTTAAGAAGTACTTCAAGAGCTTCAATCTGACCCACGCCTACAAGAGCGTCTATTCAATAGGAAGCTTCAATACATTCAACAGTTACATGGAGTATATGAACGGACGCGGATTTATTGAGGACGTAACCAGCGGAATGCCCGTACCAAGCACCATGTTCAACATCAGTTCCGTATCCATAAACGAGTCATTCGCACCGTTGTGCGGCGTGAACATGACATTCCTCAATGACATATCGGCCCGTCTGGAATTCCGCAAGACACGCGTACTCACCCTGAGTACCACAGCCGTGCAGGTAGTCGAGACATCGTCCGATGACATCACCGCCGGCGCCGGCTACAAGATTACCGGAGTGAAACTGTTCGGAGCACAGCCTGGAACAGGCCGCAACAAGGTAAGCAATGACGTGAACATGAATCTGGACTTCTCGCTGCGCAACCAGAACGCCCTGTGCCGCAACCTCCGCGAGGGAACCACCCAGGCCACCAGCGGCAACCGCGCTCTCAAGATGTCATTCACGGCCGATTACACCTACAGCCGCATGCTTACCCTGAACTTCTACTACGATTTCCAGAGCAACTTCCCGCTGGTATCTACATCGGCCTACCCCACTTCTACACATGATGCGGGCTTTACCCTGAAGTTTACTCTGACGAGATAAACTTAAGGGCAAAGCCCAATCCTTTTTTTAGTTTGCTCCGCAAACAAGCCAGCCTCCGGCTGGGTAAGAATAATGGCCCCGTTTCCGGAGCCATTATTCTTACTTTTAAATCGCAGACTTAGACTAGAGTGTGCCGATAGCAGGATAGGTGCTGGCGGCAGCGATGGTGAACTGAGCCTGGCAGCGGATATCCTGTGAGGATGCTGCAAAGTCTGCCTTGTAGTCACCGTTTACGGTCTTCCAGTTGGATGCTGACAGATCAAAGCCTGCCAGGTCATACTGGGAGAGTGTGAACTCCAGAGTCTGGCTTTCACCCGGCTGGAGCAGAGCGGTCTTGCCGTAGGCCTTGAGTTCCTTGGCCAGTTTGTTCAAGCCACCCTGAGGAGCCTCAATGTATACCTGGACTGCCTCCTTGCCGGCTACGGAACCGGTGTTGGTAACCTTTACGGAAAGACTGATTACGCCCTCCTCAACCTTAGCCTGAGCATCGCTGTAAGAGAATGTGGTGTAGCTGAGTCCGAATCCGAACGGATATGAAACCTGCTCGGGATGACGGTCATAGTAGCGGTAACCAATGTCCAGACGCTCCTTGTACTCGGTATAGTCATACAGTGCAACGGGCTTGGCATCGGCGTTGCCGCGGTTGGCGCGGGCCTTTGACTGCAGGTCACGTGCATTGACCGGGAAGTTGGCGGTTGAAGGCATCTTGTTGAAGTCAACAACATAGGTGTCAACCAGTTTACCTGAAGGATTGACTGCACCCTTAAGCACATCGGTGATAGCATGACCGGCCTCCTGTCCGGGAAGTCCTGCAAGCAGGATTGCATCGGGCTGAGCCTTCCAGCTGGCGGTCTCAATGGGAGCACCGATGTTCAGGATTACTACCACCTTCTTGCCTTTTGAATGGAAGGCATCGCAAACGTCCTTGATAAGACCCTGCTCAATGTCGGTCAGAGTGTAATCACCCTCGTATCCGCGGTCTGCAGACTCACCGCAGCTGCGGCCTATGGTGATGACTGCAATGTCACTTGCAATGGCATCGGCACGGTACTGATAGGGCTTGCGAACCAGTGACTGCGGAATGACATGGTTGGTCAGGTTGGTACGCATGAAGTTACGTGCGCTCACGCGGCTGTTGTTCTCCTGAACGTATTTGATATAGGCCGATGAAACCGACGGCTCCAGTTTGTATCCGGCTGCTGTAAGACCCTCGTTAAGGCCTACTGCATGCTCGTAGTTTACACTGCCGCTACCGGTACCTACTACATACATGTCATATGAACTGGTTCCGTACAGGGCAATCATCTGGCAGTCCTTTGCAAAAGGAAGAGCGCCTTCATTCTTAAGCAGAACCATACCCTCGGTTGCACTAGAACGTGATACCTGGGCATGAGCCTTGAGGTCGGGATCGTTCTGGAACTCATAACCCTGCATCTTGGGTGAGCGGGCAACGAACTCAAGGATTCTGGTTACGTTACGGTCTACAATCTTCTCATCGAGAGTGCCGTTCTGGACAGCCTCAATGATAGCCTTTATCTGATTTGCGCTACCCGGCATAAGCAGGTCGTTTCCGGCATTGACGGTGGCAACTGCATCGCGTCCGCCACCCCAGTCGGTCATAACCATACCCTCATAACCCCACTCCTCACGAAGTATGCCTTCTATCAGAGTTCCGTTCTCAGGTGCGTATGTACCGTTAATCTTGTTATATGAAGTCATAACTGCCCAGGGCTGTGACTCACGGACTGCAATCTCAAAACCTTTAAGATAGATCTCACGTGAGGTCTGCTGGTCAACCTGTGCGTCATTGGCCATACGGTTGGTCTCCTGGTTGTTCAGGGCAAAGTGCTTGATTGTGGCACCTACGCCGTTGGTCTGCACGCCACGAACCATTGCGGCAGCGGTCTTACCGGAAATCACGGGATCCTCCGAGTAGTACTCAAAGTTACGTCCCAGAAGAGGGTTACGGTGAATGTTCAATGCGGGAGCAAGCAGGCAGTCAGCACCGTAGCGCTTTACCTCATCACCGATGGCTACACCCACCTCCTCAACAAGCTGCTGGTTCCAGGTCTGGGCAAGCATGGTTGCTACGGGGAATGATGTGCAGTAATAGGTTTTCTCGTCACCCTGACGTGTGGGGTTGATTCTCAGACCGCCGGGGCCATCGGGCAACATGACAGAGGGAATACCCAGACGGGGAATGGGATAGGTCTGTCCTGCACAACCGGGAATAAGGTTCTTTGCATCCTGAATCTCCTGAGCAATCTCAGGACCGTTCCAGGCACCTACACCAATGAGAAGGTTAACCTTCTCCTCAAGAGTCATGGCTGCCACCACTTTCTTTATGGGTGATTTGCCGAACTTAACCTCACGGTTACATGATACGCAACCTATTGCCATAACAGCAGCAAGTGCAATGGGAACAAACGTTTTCTTAGTCATAATAGGGTTAGTATTAAGTTTAGTAATTCCTTACTTGGGTTCCAGTCCTCGTTTACGTGCCTCGGCTATCAGGAACTCATAAGCCGCATCATGCTCATTGGGGATCACTCCGTCCAGGATGGCGTCCTTTATCGAGGCCTTGAGTTCCCCGACTATGGCCGTGGGCTCAAGTCCAAAGATACGCATAATTTCCAGTCCGTCAACAGGTGGCTGGAAATTCCGGATACGGTCCTTCTCCTCCAAATCAACCATCTTCTGGCGAACCAGTTTGAAGTTCTCAAGATGGCGTTTCTTCTTCTGCTCGTTCTTGGAGGTGATATCGGCCTCACACAAGGTCATCAAGTCATCTATGTCATCGCCGGCATCAAACAGCAGGCGGCGTACTGCAGAGTCTGTCACCTCATCATCCACGATTGCTATGGGACGCATATGGAGTTCAACCATCTTCTGCACATACTTCATCTTCTCGTTTTTGGGCAGTTTCATGCGCTCAAATATTCCGGGAATCATCTTCATGCCCACATAGTTGTGGTTGTAGAAGGTCCAGCCGTGAGCGGGTTCCCACTTCTTGGTGCGGGGCTTGCCGATGTCATGCAGCAACGCCGCCCAGCGCAGCCACAGGTCGCTGCTGTTTCGGGCCACGTTGTCCAGCACCTCAAGTGTATGGAAGAACACATCCTTGTGCCCGCGACCGTTGACAGTCTCCACACCCTGCAGTGCTACCAACTCCGGGAATATCAGTTCCAGCAGTCCGCATCGGTCCAGGTCAATGAATCCTTTGGACGGAACTGGTGCCAGAAGTATCTTGTTGAGTTCTTCCGATATGCGCTCCTTTGAGATGATGCCTATGCGCTCGCGATTCTTCTCAAGCGATGCGAATGTCTCATCAGCTATATAGAAATTGAGTTGGGTGGCAAACCTTATGCAACGCATCATGCGCAGCGGATCGTCGCTGAATGTTATCTCCGGATCCAATGGTGTGCGGATTATGCGGTCCTGCAGGTCATCTATTCCGCCGAACGGATCGACAAGTTCACCAAAACGGTCCGCATTCAGGCAGATTGCCATTGCATTTATGGTAAAGTCACGACGGTTCTGGTCATCCTCAAGGGTGCCGTCCTCAACAATGGGATTGCGTGACTCGCGGTGATATGACTCCTTACGGGCTCCCACGAACTCAACCTCCAGGTCACCTCGCTTTACCTGTGCCGTGCCGAAGTTCTTGAACAGGCTCACATGAGCACCACGACCCAACGCCTTGCCGTAAGCCTTGGCCATCTCCAGTCCGCTGCCCACAACAACCACATCAATATCCTTGCTTGGACGTTCCAGAAACAGGTCGCGAACATATCCTCCCACCACATAACACTCCAGTCCCAGACTGTCTGCAGTCTGAGAAAGCAACCTGAATTCCTTCCGGTCAAGCAGCTTGGCCAGTTCCTCGTCACTGTATATCTTCATATGATGCAAAAGTAACTAAATTCAAGCAGTAATAAAAAACAATGTCACGGTTACTTAGCCGTGACATTGTTTTTGTATTAAGCAGAACGATATCTGCCATTACTGTTCTTCATACTGCATCTGCGTCAGCTTGCCTGTATATGAGAAAGATGCAGATATCTCTTCGTCGCCATCATCTTCGCTGATGGAAAGACCTTCAAAACTAACGGTATAATTGTCACCATTTTTGGCTATGTTCAAATCAACCTTTGTCTTTTTTCCATCCGCATATCCGGAATAATATTCTCCGGTTTCTTCTTCTACTAAAAGATTCTCACCTTTGCATACATTTACGCCGAAAGCGTTAAATGTGCCGACCGGTATTCCCTCAACCGACTTCGGCACAGAGAAATAGATAATTACTTCATTTACACTTTGGGGTATTGAGGCTGAATTGGCATCAAAATTATAGAAAAACAATTGCCAATTTTTCTCACCTCCTTCCACTTCGGAATCATAAAAGCCATAATTCACTGAAAAACTGGCTGAACCGGCAGAAAAATTACCGCCTGTGGTGCCGCCACCGCCTTCTTTGTCATCATCTTTGTCGCAAGAAATGAAAGCTACACATGCGAATGCCATCAATACGGTGGTCATCCAACTCAGATAAGTCCTTTTCATAATAATATGAACGCGCATCGGCTTTGGGATGCCATTTAATTAGTAATCAGGTTGATAAAACGAAAGTACAAAGCCCATTCCCTCTTGGAGAAATACTCTCGCATTGCTTGTGCCACTTAAAGTGACACTGCAAATATAACCATATTTTTATAATACCGGGAAACTGAGTACTTTTGTACCGATAAAACGATAGAGATGAAAAAGATACTTGCAATACTGACAATAGGCGCATTCATAGTTTCCTGCGGGGAGAGTATAGAGAAGAAGGCCGGACACCATCTGGACAATGCCAAGGAGGCGTTCAGCATAGGCAACTACAATGTGGCAAAGCAGGAGATTGACAGCATAAAGATTCTCTACCCCAAGGCATTTGAGGCACGCAAGCAGGGTATAAAGCTGATGCAGCAGATTGAGGAGGCCGAGCAGATGCGTATCATTGAGTATGAGGACAGCATGATTGCCGTGGCTCAGGCTGCGTTTGAAAAGATCAAGGGCAACTATGCTTTTGAGAAGGATGAGCGCTATCAGGACATTGGCCTTTACACCATAAAGAGCCAGGCTCCGCAACGCAATACCGACCGCACGTATATCCGTGCTCAGGTGGATGAGCTGGGCCGCATGACTCTCATTTCAAGCTATCGAGGAAGTTCGTACATTCATCATGACTGGCTCAAGCTGAGCGTGGGTGAGGTTTATGTGGACACCCCGGAATCTAATGACCGTCATGAGTTTGAGGACCTGGGCGTATATTACGAGTGGCTCAGTTTCATCAACGGCAAGGACGGCGGTGCAGCGGCATTCATCAACGCCAACAAGGATGAAAACATAACCTTTACGCTTTACCGCAAGACCGGTCCCGACAGCAGCCGTCCGGTTTACCGTAACCTGAAGCTGAACAAGGATGACCGATACGCGATAGCAAGCCTGTATAACCTGTCACAGGTACTGCTCTCACTTAACGAGAACAAGAACCTGCGTGACGAGGCAGAGCGTCACCTTATGTTCATCCGTTCCAAGATGAAGGATGAATCAGCTGAAGAAGGTGTTCAGGAAGATAAGTAGTATGCCTATCGGCGCTACCAGTTTTACCAGATAATATAACGTGAGGCTTATCCAGCGGGGAATCCTGAGTTTTCCGCTGTTGGTAAGCTCGTCCAGGAAATTGGCACGTCTTAGGCGCCAACCGGCAAATACAGCCAGCAGCAGACCGCCTATGGGCAGCATTATGTTTGACGTGATGTAATCAAAGAAGTCAAACACGCTCAGTCCGAACAGTTTGAATCCGGCAAGCGGGCCGAATGACAGCGAGCAGAAGGCTCCTACCACGCCACAGACAGCAAAACACATAAGCACGGCTTTCTTGCGTGAGCGGTGCATCTCCTCGATTATGAATGCCACGACAACCTCCATAAGAGATATGGCCGATGTCACGGCAGCCAGCAGAAGGGCCAGGAAGAAGAGTATGGCAGCCACATTGCCCAGAGGCATCTGACTGAACACACCCGGAAGCGTGATGAACACCAGACCGGGGCCTGCGCTTACATCGGGCTCCACACCGTTCATATAGGCAATGGCATAAACGGCAGGTATGATAGCCAATCCGGCAATGATTGCGAAAGTGGTATCAAAGAATGATATCCAGGCCGATGACGCCAGGATATTTTCCTCCTTCTTTACATACGACGCATATGTCAGTATGGTTCCGCAACCTATGCTGAGCGAGAAGAAGGCCTGTCCCATGGCCGCGATACAGGTATCGGCCGTAACCTTACTGAAATCAGGTACGAACATATACTTGACACCCTCCATTGCTCCCGGCAGGGTCAGTGAGCGGATAACCACCATCACTATGATGATGAACAGCATGGTGATCATGACCTTTGACATACGTTCAATGCCTTTACGTACTCCAAATACTATGATGGCTCCCGTCAGGCCAAGGAAAATCAGGGTGTAGAGCAGAGGTTTCCAAGGGTTGCTTATGAACGAACCGAAACTGAGTGCATAATCACCCTGAGCATCGGAGAACGCCAGGATGCACGAATCGGCCAGGTACTTGACCGACCAACCGCCCACAACGCAGTAGAATGACAGTATGCAGGCCGATGCCAACACCGCCAGAAAACCTATCCAGCGCCATTTGGAGCCGGGTGCAAGACGGTCAAAACTGCTGAATGGATTGGACTCACCGCGACGGCCTATAAGGTACTCGGATACCATAACCGGCAGGCAGAGAAGAACCAGCATTATCACATACATGAGAATGAATGCGGCACCTCCGTTCTTACCCATCATATAGGGGAAACGCCATATGTTACCCAGGCCGATGGCAGATCCCGCCATAGCCAGAAGCATACCCATACGGCTGCCGAATGTCTCGCGGGGTTTACGTGTCATCAGAACAGTCTTATTATGTCGTTAAGGTTGGCAAATATAAGTAGTCCGAACAGGATTATCATGCCTATGGTGTTGGCCACCTCCAGGAACTTGTCGCCCGGTTTCTTGCGTGTTATGACCTCGACCAGCAGGAACAGCACGTAACCGCCGTCAAGTGCGGGTATGGGCAGGATGTTCATGAATGCCAGGATGATTGACAGGAATGCGGTCATAAGCCAGAATGCATGCCAGTTCCACTTTTCGGGGAATATGCTTCCGATAGTTCCGAAACCGCCCAGGTTCTTTGCGCCCTCCTTGGTGAATACGTAGCGGAAATCACCCACGTAACTCTTCAGGGTGTTCCAGCCGTAACTGATACCGGCGGGGATTGAACTGAAGAATCCGTATTCAAGTTCAACAGGCTCATACTCATCGGTAAAGTGAACTATTCCAATGCGGAAGTTGTCATCGGCTGTAACAGAGAGAGTGTCACGACCCACACCGGGACGGCCGATAACCAAAGTCAGGTTGCGGTCCACATAGCTGTCCTGTGCACGGGTGCGCATATCGGACAATATTGTCTGGAACGATGTCCAGGTAGCGGAGTTCTGGCCGTTGACGGTAAGTATGGTATCGCCTGCCAGGAGTCCGGCAGCATAAGCGCCGTTTCCGGCCACAACGCTATCAACGGTCATGGGGCTCATGATGGAGACGAACGGGATGGCACGTGTAAAATCAAAGAGCGAAAGGTCATCGGGCATGGACAGTTCAACCTTTTGGCCGTCACGGAGAACGGTTACCACCTTAGCCTTGGCTACGGCGCGGTACAGGTCACCGTCAAACTCACGGGTGGGTTTGCCGTCGGTGGCTATGATTACGTCACCGTCACGGAAGCCTATTGATTCGGCCTGTTCGTTGAATTCCATTCCATGTTTGAGTCCCTGGGCCGGGATATAGCTGTCACCCCACTTGCACAGTACCATCGAGTAGATGAAGAAGGCAAGTATCAGGTTGAACAGTACACCGCCCACCATGATAAGCAGACGCTGTCCGGCAGATTTGGTACGGAACTCCCAGGGTTTGGGCTCCTGCTGCATCGAGGCAACATCCATTGACTCGTCAATCATACCGGCAATCTTGCAGTAGCCGCCAAAGGGTACCCAGCCCACACCGAACTCGGTGTTTTCGGGTGAACGGCGCCAGTCGTCCTCGGGCAGTGAGTCAATGTCTATTGGCTTGTATGTGATCTCCTCCTTACCTTCAAAATTGAAGTGTTTCTCCTGCTCATAACTGTCAGGTACGTTTGGAGCAAAGAACTTGACTCGAATCTTGCCGTTGACGCGCTTGATACGGAAAAGCGAGAAACGCGGATTAAAGAATGCATAGAATTTCTCCACCCTCACGCCGAACAGACGTGAAAACAGGAAATGACCGAATTCATGGAATACGACAAGAATGGTAAGAGAAAGAACAAGTTGGATAAAACGGATCCAGAATGTTGACATATTGATTAGCTTTAATTGTTCATTTAATAAGTGATGCGGCCAGACGGCGTGCCTGGGCATCGGTTTCTATATACTCTTCGAGCGTTGACTTGCTGCGGAACTCTGCGCGTTCCATAGTCTCGGCTATGACGTCACTCATCTCAAGGAAGCCTATCCTGTCCTGAAGGAATGCTGCTACACATACCTCATTTGCCGCATTCAGGATGCAGGGCATGTTGCCGCCGCGCTCAATAGCCTTATAGGCCAGCGCCAGATTGCGGAAACGCGTTGTGTCCGGTTCCTCGAATGTAAGCGTGCCCAGTGTAGTGAAATCCACCCTTGGGAAATCGGCGTTCAGACGGCGCGGATATGAGAATGCGTATTGTATGGGCAGACGCATATCGGGGGCACCCAACTGTGCCTTGACGGCTCCGTCGGCAAACTGTACCATGGAGTGTATCACCGACTGAGGGTGTACCACAACCTGTATCTTGCTGTACGGCACGCCAAAGAGCCACTTGGCCTCAATCACCTCAAAGCCCTTGTTCATCATAGTGGCTGAGTCAATGGTGATCTTGGCACCCATATCCCAGTTGGGATGTTTCAGGGCCTGCGCCTTGGTCACGGTCTTGAGCTGATCCAGACCGAGTATGCGGAACGGGCCGCCGCTGGCGGTAAGCAGAATCTTCTCGACCGGATTCATCATCTCGCCGCTCAGGCACTGGAATATGGCCGAATGCTCAGAGTCAACCGGCAGTATGGGAGTCTGGTACTGGAGCGCAAGTGATGTGATAAGTTCACCAGCCACAACCATGGTCTCCTTGTTGGCCAGGGCGATGGTCTTACCTGCCTTGATGGCCTCGATTGTGGGGCACAGACCTGCAAATCCCACCATCGATGCCAGCACGATGTCTATGGGAGAGGCCGTTACAATCTGGTTGATGGCATCGGCCCCGGCATAAACCTTTATGGGCTGTCCGGAGAGCGCCTCCTTTAGTTTGGAATAATGCTGTTCATTCGCTATCACCACCGCTTCGGGTTTAAACCTGAGTGCCTGCTCAATCAACAGATCGACGCTGTTATTGGCAGTCAAGGCATAAACCTCATATTCATCGGGATGGGAGGCAATGACGTCAAGCGCCTGCTTCCCTATTGAGCCTGTTGAACCTAATATGGCTATCTGTTTCACTGGAACAATATATATTTTTCGGGATCGAGGGGCTGACCCTGATACCACAATTCAAAATGAAGATGTGAGCCCTGGAGCGCACGGTCGGTTCCGCGGCCCACCAATGCAACCACATCACCCTGTTTTACACGGTCACCTGTCTTCTTGAGCAGTGACTCACAATGTTTGTAGACCGATATGAGTTCGCCCGGATGGACTATGCAGATAGTATAACCCATGTCCGATGTATAGGTGGACATAAGCACCGTACCGTCTAGCACGGATACAACGCTCTGGTTGGGGCTGGCGGCGATATCAACGCCCAGATGCTGTTCAAGCGCATCGTAACTCTGGGTTACCAGACCTGCCGTGGGGCGGAATATGGTTATGCTGAGCACATCACTCACAGGCTGTGACTGAGATGTGATGTTGTAACGCTCGGTCTCCTCATACTGGCGCATGAACGACTCCTCAAGCTCGGTACGCTCCATAAGGAGTTCGGAACGTACGCGTGCCAACGAATCGACCGAATAAACCGTATCTAGTGATATTGAACCTGATATGATATCCTGCAGCACCGATACGTATCTGTTCTGCATCTCAAAGACCTGCTCCAGTGAGTCTATGCGCAAGGCTTCGTTCACGATAGCCTGACGTATGCGGTAATCCTCAAGGGTAGTTCCCTTCTGCTTGGGCAGGCTGCGGAAAACGGCAATACCACCCCATGCACCCAATCCTGCAATAACGATAACAGCCAGTGTAAGGAGGAAATGCGAAATCTTCATCCTGAATACACGGCGCTGCTCATCCTCATTGACTACAGTGAGTCTGTACAGATAGACAAAACGGCGGAAAAGGCTTTTGCGGCCCACCTCCTTGCGTTTCTGACGGATGCTCTTCATATCTCTTTAAAGTTCTGCAAGTCCCTCGGGAAGGTTATACATCAGTGTTCTGTTCTTCCGGTCCACCTTGGTTATCCACTCCGCATTGGCGGGAATGATACGCTCACGCTCGCCGTCTCGCACCTGAAACAGTATGTTCGGGGTGCTGTCATCAACAGCATTGACTGTCCCAAGCGATCCGGCTTTTGAATCAATCACCTTCCAGTCAAGGAATGCGCTCCACGACGGTTCTTCATCATCGTTCTGGGCAACATACCTGAGCGGCATGTAAACGGTCACGCCCATGAAACGGCTTGTGGACTCCACGGAGTCATAACCTTCAAACTTAACCAGAATGGTGGTGTTGCTCTTGGCACGTATAGACTCCAGGAAGAACGGTACCAGTATGCCGTCGAGCGAGCATACCAGGCAGTCAATATCATCGGTCCAATCAAGTGATGCGGGTACGGTGACAGCCATCTCGCCGCCAACTCCGTGCGGCTTGACTATCTGCCCTATTCTCTGTACCTCGCTCAACTCAATCATATCAATCCTCTCTTGTTATGTGTGCACCAAGTGCGTTCAGACGGCCGTCAATGTTCTGATAACCACGGTCTATCTGGCCGATGTTATCTATGCGGCTGGTGCCCTTGGCACTCATTGCGGCAATAAGCAGTGCGATACCTGCACGGATATCGGGCGATGACATACGGCGTGCCGTCAGCGGGAACTGACGGTCATGGCCGATGACAACGACGCGGTGCGGGTCACACAATATCACCTGAGCACCCATGTCAATCAGCTTGTCCACGAAGAACAGGCGACTCTCAAACATTTTCTGGTGAATGAGCACGCTGCCCTTGGCCTGGGTTGCCGTTACCAGCAGCACGCTCAGAAGGTCCGGGGTAAGTCCGGGCCAGGGCGCATCGGCCAATGTCATTATGGAACCGTCAATGAACGAATCTATCTGATAGTGCTCCTGTGCAGGGATGTAAATATCATCGCCGCGCTGCTCCATCATGATTCCCAAACGTGCAAAACTCTCGGGGATGATTCCCAGATTCTGGTACGATACATCCTTGATGGTTATCTCGCTCTGGGTCATGGCGGCCATGCCTATGAAACTGCCCACCTCGATCATATCGGGCAGAACCTTGTGAGTTGTTCCGTGGAGTTCCTTGACACCGGTAATGGTGAGAAGGTTGCTGCCGATGCCGTCAATGCGGGCGCCCATGCGGGTGAGCATGCGGCAGAGCTGCTGTACGTACGGCTCGCAGGCGGCGTTATAGATGGTCGTTACACCATCGGCCAATACAGCGGCCATGATTATGTTGGCTGTACCGGTTACCGATGCCTCGTCAAGAAGCATGTAGGTTCCCTTAAGTTTGTCGGCCTTGAGTTCAAAATAGCCACGCTCCTCGTTCAGGACGAATGTTGCGCCGAGTGCCTGGAAGCCCTTGATGTGGGTATCCACGCGACGGCGGCCTATCTTGTCACCTCCGGGTTTGCTCACTGTGGCATGTCCAAGACGGGCCAACAGCGGGCCAAGCAGCATTACCGATCCGCGAAGGCCGGCGCTTTTGGCCACAAAGTCCATGCTCTCGGCATAACTGCGGTCAATATTCTCTGCTTTGAATGTCCAGCAACCGGGAGCGGTATTGTTTACCTTGACACCCAGCTTAGCCAGCATGTCTATCAGGTTCCTGACATCAAGAATATCAGGTACGTTCTGTACCGTCACCTCATCAGGAGTGAGCAGTACGGCACAAAGAATCTGCAGGACCTCGTTCTTGGCGCCCTGCGGACAGATGGTCCCCTTAAGTCTGTGACCTCCCTCTACAAGAAATGACGGCATAGTGTATTAATATCTGCGTTTATTCTTTTTCTTTCCGTGTTGCTGGGCGCGCTGCTGGGGCGGAGCCTGAGCAAACTGTACATCCAGGTCACCCTCCTGAAGGCGGATGCGACCGTGTGAGAAGTAGTCAATATCGGCGGCTATGCGCTCGTCGCTGACAAGTTCCTTGTTCCATGTCATAAGGTCCTTCTTCATCTGCACGGCAAGCAGGCGTACCAGCTGGCTGCGCTCGGGACCCTCGGGCATATCGACTGCAACCTTGATAAGTGACGGTACGATATGACCGTAATGACGGTAGCGGATATCGCCGGCCGGATAGTCTATATGCTCCGGCTTCTGCTGTGTCTTTTCCAGACGGGTTATCTCGCAAGGATAATCTATATCCAGTTTATAGTCCGACATGAATGCCAGATGGTCCCACAGCTTGCCCTGAAAATCAGGCACGTCACGCAGTGTGGGAAACATGCTGCCCATTATGTTGATGATGGTGTTAGCGCAATGCTGACGCTCAGCACGATCCGGTATCGTAACGGCATACTCTACCATCTCCTGTACGGCACGTCCGTACTCGGGCATCGGCATTTTCTCTCTTTGGGTATTGTAGTTCATCAAACCAGTTTTTTAGGTTTAACAGCTATGAAATCTTTCAGATAATAGGGCTCAAAATAAGCCACGTCGCGGAACTCTTCCTTGTTGAACGACTGCTCGGCCAGCGGGAACATCCAGCGCGCCTCGGGGTTGATGTCATCCAGGAAATGAGCGTTGGGATGGTTTATCGTATCCTTGCACTTGGCGGCGCCGTTACCCATGAACCATACGGGATGCTTGTCCAGGAATTCCTTGTAGGTATCGGCATCGACTATATCGGCACGGATTTCACGGACTTGGTTCAATGCACGGTCGTAGATTGCCGAGTACACCTCCATGCGGCGGGCATCTATCATGGGACAGAGCAGCGCGTCATCAGGGAGTTCCAGGCTTAAGAGCGGCTGCACACAGAGCAGTTTGAGGGTTGAGACCGATATCAGCTTTATGCCGCGGCCGTAGCAGATACCCTTGGCCATGGAGACGCCTATGCGCAAGCCGGTGTATGAACCGGGACCCTCACTCACTGCCACGGCATCCAGTTTGAGCCCACGGCTGTCTATGAGTGACAGAGCCTCATCGGCCAACACTCCAAGGGATACGGCGTTGTTATGACCCTCACGGTCAGCCTTGTCAAAGACCAGCTGGCCCTCATCGCTCACTGCCACTGAACAACCGTCGGTGGCTGACTCTATGTGCAATATTACACTCATCTCAAAATATCACCCTATTAAATTGCGAAGATAAAGATATTTTTCCAAAGGAAAAGGCCGTATCGGGGTCTAATTTCCGCCCCGGTACGGCCTTTAAACTGATTTAATACAATTTTCAGTATTACTTACCGAAATAGCGCTTGTAGAGAGCCTCGAATCCCTTGCCGTGACGGGCCTCATCCTTGGCCATCTCATGAACGGTGTCGTGTATGGCATCCCAGTTCTGGGCCTTGGCGGTCTTGGCAATGCCCAGCTTGCCGGCGCATGCTCCGTGCTCTGCCCTCATGCGCTTCTCAAGGTTGGTCTTGGTGTCCCATACAACCTCGCCCAGAAGCTCTGCAAACTTAGCTGCATGCTCAGCCTCCTCAAATGCGTAACGCTTGAAAGCCTCGGCAATCTCAGGATAGCCCTCGCGGTCAGCCTGACGGCTCATGGCCAGATACATGCCTACCTCACTGCATTCGCCATTGAACTCCATACGCAGATGGTTTACCATCTCCTCATTACCAACCTGGCCGTCGCCAAGAATATGCTCGCAGGCAAACTGCAATGATTCGCCGTTCTCAACTAACTCCTTGAATTTCTCCTTGGGTGCTTTACACTGTGGGCAGCGCTCGGGTGCCTCGTCTCCTTCATGTACGTATCCGCAAACGGTGCAGATGAATTTCTTTTTCATAATCCTTTTGACTTAATTGGTTCGTTAGTCTGCAAATATAACTAATTTTGCATCATAAAAAAATAACACGGAAAATGATTCAGTCAATGACAGGTTACGGCAAGGCAACAGCCGAAGTCGGAAACCGCAAGGTGATAGTTGAAATCAAGTCGCTCAACAGCAAGGCCATGGATATATCGACCAAGATAATCCAGGCTTACCGCGACAAGGAACTTGACATACGCTCACGCATTACCGCTGCGCTGGAGCGTGGTAAGGTGGATTTTGCTCTTTACATCGATGCCGCTGCCGCAACAGGTGCGCAGACCATCAACGCAGCCATATTCAACAACTACCTGCAGCAGATTGAATCAATTGCCGCCCAGACAGATTATGAAGTTCCCGAGGACATAATCACCACCGTTCTGCGCATGCCTGACGTGATCAGCAGCAACCAGCAGGATGAGGTAAGCGATGAGGAGTGGGCAGCCGTTTCAAAGGCTGTTGACCAGGCTATCAGTGCCTTGGTTGAGTACCGCAAGGTCGAGGGTGCCGCACTTGAAAAGAAATTCCGCGAGAAGATTTCTAACATATCGGCCCTGCTGGCATCGGTAGAGCCTTATGAGAAAGACCGCGTGGCAAAGATCAAGGAGCGCATGCGTGCATCCATGATTGATGCAGTGGGCAAGAACTATGACGAGAACCGCTTTGAGCAGGAGATGATTTTCTACATCGAGAAGCTGGATATAAGCGAGGAGAAACAGCGTCTCACCAACCATCTGGACTACTTCATCAAGACTCTTGAGGAGGGCCACGGACAGGGCAAGAAACTGGGATTCATTGCCCAGGAGATGGGACGCGAGATCAACACCCTGGGCAGCAAGAGCAATCAGGCCGAGATGCAGAACATAGTTGTCCGCATGAAAGACGAGCTGGAGCAGATTAAGGAGCAGGTTCTGAATGTGATGTGATTATGCGCGGAAAATGTCTTATATTTTCAGCCCCTTCGGGCTCAGGCAAATCCACTATCGTTCAGTGGTTGCTGAAGCATCCTGAACTTAAGATGGTCTTTTCAATATCGGCCACCAGCCGTGCGCCGCGCGGTACCGAGCAGAACGGTGTCGAGTATTTTTTCCTTACAGCCGATGAGTTCCGCGCCCGTATTGCCAACGATGAGTTCCTGGAGTACGAGGAGGTCTATCCGGGCTGCTTTTACGGCACTCTTAAGGAGCAGGTTGAGAAACGTCTGAACGAGGGCATGAACGTGGTATTTGACGTTGACGTGGTAGGCGGCTGCAACATCAAGAAATACTTTGGTGATGAGGCCCTGTCCATGTTCATTCAGCCGCCATCGGTCCAGGAACTGGAGCGCCGTCTGAAACTGCGCGGCACTGACAGCGACGAGATGATTGCCAAACGCGTGGCCAAGGCAAGCTACGAACTCACATTCGCCCCCAAGTTTGACGTTGTGATAGTTAACGACGACCTTGAGGAGGCTCAGCAGAAGGCACTCTCCACAATAAAGTCATTCCTAAATGCCTAATCCCATCAGGACAGCATTGTTCGGGGGGACATTCAACCCTCTCCACAATGGTCATCTGGCCATTGCCCAAAGCGTGCTGGAGCAGAATCTGGCAGATGAGGTGTGGATGTTGGTAACTCCATGCAACCCCTGGAAAAAGAATCAGGATCTTCCCGACGACCGTCTGCGCTACGATATGGTTGCCCAGGCCGTCAAGGATCTGGATCACGTTTTTGCATCGGACTATGAGTTCAATCTGCCCAAACCCTCATACACAGCCAACACCCTCCGCCACATAAGTGCCGATTACCCCGACCGCAAGTTCATTCTCACCATAGGTGCAGACAACTGGGTCAAGTTCAACGATTGGAGAGAGGCTGATTTCATTCTGGGAAACTACGACATAATAGTCTATCCGCGCAAAGGTTTCTCTATAAAAGAAATCCCTGGCAACGTTTCTTTACTTGACTGTCCGCTGATGGATATCTCATCAACAGAGATACGTCAAATGATCAAAGACGGGAAAAATATCGACGGATTGGTTCCGATTATACCTTCTCGATGAGAGCTACGGCGTGAGCGGAGATTCCTTCTTCGCGGCCGGTAAAGCCCAGTTTTTCGGTTGTAGTGGCCTTGATTGAAACCTGGTCGGGATCAACACCCATTACCTGTGCCATGACGTGCTGCATTTCGGGGATATGCGGATTGAGTTTGGGGCGCTCGGCACATACGGTTGCATCGATATTCACCACCTGCCAACCTTTGGATGCAAGCAAATCGACTGTACGCTTAAGCAGTATCTTGCTGTCTATGTCCTTGTACTGCATGTCGGTATCGGGGAAGTTGTAACCTATGTCACGCAAAGTTGCAGCACCCAGCAGGGCATCACACACAGCATGGATAAGCACATCGGCATCGGAATGACCCAGCAGGCCAAGGGTATGCTCTATCTTTATTCCGCCAATCCAGAGCTCACGGCCCTCAACAAGACGGTGAACGTCAAATCCGTATCCTACGCGTATGTTTGTCATTTTCCGAATATCTGTTTGATGCCGTCCATATCAAACGACAGGGTGAAACGCAGTGTCTGGTCCAGAGGATTGCTCTGTGCGGTCGATATCAGGTAGGCAGCATCCAGTGAGAAGACGTTCATATGGAAACCGGCACCTACAGTGAAGTACTTACGGTTGCCCTTGTACTCGTTCTCGTAATGGTAACCTCCGCGCAGGAAGAACTGGTCATTGTAGTTGTACTCGGCACCTACGCCCCAGTATATCTCGCGCAACTCCTCCTCAAAACCTCCTGGAGCGTCACTGAATGACTTGAATATACCGGCAATGGGTGACATTTCATTGTAACCTGTCTCGGCCACCCATCCATTGTACTCCGATATCTGATCCATATAGTCAGTATCATCGGGTGACACTCCGGGATAGTACTCCTGCATGTACTGCGCATAGGTAGGCTTGGTGGGAACCATCAGCTTGTTGGCATCGGCACAGATGGAGAATGAGTTGAACTCATCGATAGGCACGGTCAGTGATGCGCCCAGACGCAGGTTGGTAGGAATAAACTCGTTGGTCTGACCGCCGTCATAGGATATCTTGCTACCTATGTTCGATGCGTTCAGTCCAAGACCCAGAAGACAGTCCCTGCGGCCCACTCCGATATAGTTCTGATAGAACATGGAGATATCGGCCGAGAAAGCCTTGCCGGGGAACACGTCGTCATCGTAGTTGTACTGAAGGTCCGAGTAGATGAATCTCATACCTACGGCGGCAGAGAAGTTCTCGGAGAGCTTGCGGGAGTAGTCAAAGTCAACCGCCATCTCATAGGGATGGATGGAGAAGTTGCTTATTGTCTGTCCGCCGTCGGTCGAAACGAACACCTCACCCAATGAGAAATAGGTCAGAGATGCGCTCAATGCCGAGTAGTCGTCAAGCTTATAGTAGCCGGTAAGATTGGCCAGGTCAATGTCACTCACCAGTTTACGGAGCCAAGGGGTATAGCAGAGCGATACGCCTGCCTGGCTGTTGGTAAACGGATACTTTGAAGGGTTCCAGTACTGGTTGTTGTTATCCATGTACGGATCGGTGGCACAACCCACATCACCCATGGCTCCTGCGCGGGAGTCGGGGGCTATTGAAAGTGATGTCACGCCAGTATAGACAGGATTGAACAGGGCCACATCCCGCTGACTCTTCTGTGAATAGGCAGACTGTACAGTAAGCATGGAGCAGACTGCCGCTATGATAACTCTTACAGATATATTTCTTTTCATCATAATATTAACTCCAAAAACGGGCTTTTATTGTATCACCGCCCCACTATAACCAGTTTACAGGTGGCCGATGAGCTGCCGCCTCCATCGGTTCCCACTACAGCTCTCACTATGTAGAGTCCAGGTTGCATCCTATGACCTGAATTACCGTGCAGGTTCCAGTCAACGACCGTCACACCCGATCCCGATTCGTCCCTGCAGGTCTTGGTCCACTGGAGCATTCCGTCGGAACTTGAAACCTGGATGGTTACGCTGGCGTTCTGTCCGGGACGGTCATGCGTTATGACGAATGCCGTGCTCTCACGCGCAGGGCTGGCAGTTACATCGATCGAGAACTTGGGTTTAAGGTCACTTACCACCTTGAATCCCAAATATACGGTGGTAGAGTTGTTCATCACATCCCAGGCACGGAACATAAGCTCATGACGGCCCTCGGGGAGTTCGGGAATGGTGAACATAACCCTGCCGGATGTATAGTCACCCGCGGTCTGGACGAACTCGCTGTTGAGCACCCAAGTCCAGTTGGGGTTGTTGTCTATTATAAGAAGGATGTCATGTCCCAGACCGTTTCCTGACGTATTCAGGCCGGAGCTGTCACTAAGCTCAACCACAAGCATGGGCGTGGCATTCACGCTTGCACCGTACTGGAATGTGGGGGTATTCAGATAAAGACTTACCTGAGGTCCGACAGAGTCATTGGACAGTCCGTCAGCTGTGCCTCCTACGATAAAGTTGTCATAGACACCGTTGGCGCATCGGCCGTCATTACCCTTTGCATAAAGCAGGATCTGTCCTTTCTGGTCCGAGTAGTTTATATCAAGCGGAACGGGGAAAGTGAACTCAAACTGACCGTTCCTTACCGAATCAGTTCCCGAGTAGAGCACACGGTCACGATAGTTGAACGTAAAGGGAGTATCGGCCAGCCTCTGGTTGTCACGGCAGGTTATTGTACGCTCGTTGTCAAACACCGTGCCCGAAAGCAGGCCACGGTAATCGGTGACACGCTCGCCATTGCACTCCATATGGCCCCTTACCGTAACCACGGCACCGGCTTTTGCAGCACCCGTAACCGTTGTATCGGTTTCGTTGAAACTATCCACTACGGCTGTGAGTTCGACAACAGCCAGACGCAGTGCGGGATCACCCAGCAGCACAAAGTGTATCTTGTTCTCGGTACGGTCAGTCTCGCCCGCGCCCGATGTCACCAGTTCGTTCTTAGCCAGACGCAAGGCATCGCCAAGCGTGTTGAAACGGCCGTCGGCGGAGCGTGACAGCACATACCGGCTGAAAGTGCGGTTCATACAACCGTTAAGGCTTGCATATACGGTCCTGGTGGTGGCCAGTATTCCGATAGCACCGCCCTGTGTATTGGTTACCAGGTTCACTCCCATGCTCTCAAGCGGCGAATCAAAGGGAGCCATATCGCACGATGCTGTAATCCAGAAAGGCAGATGCTTTGACCTCAGGGCGCTCATATCGGTCTTTTTCATGACCAACTCATGAGAAAGGTCCTCGGTACTGCCGTGACCGGAGTAGTTCACGATGAGCGCACCCTCCTCAAGCTGTTCCAACAGTAGCTTGCGCACCGTAGGATAACCGATGGATGCCGATGATACCTGGACCGGATAGTTATCCCAGTATATCTTGCGGACATCGACCGCAGGATTGACACTCTGGTATATTCCGGCCACCTTATCGGCATCCTCCATATGGATGTTGTTGTCGCCGTCATCGCCCAGCACAAGTATCCTGTTGCACCATGCACCTGCGTATGTGCCCTTCATATACTCAATCAACCTGTCAACCTTTGCTCGGGCCTGCGATGACGAACCCAACGGCAGACGACCCACGCCCAGATCCACCTTCTCGGACAGCATGAACTTGCCTTCGGTATCATCCAACAGTCCGAAATAGTCCTCCATCACATACGATGCGGTATGGCTCAAGGACTCGTATGACTCATAGCAGAGCAGGTAATCATCCGGATTCTGACCCGTCCAGTCCGACCCGTGCATGCGGTTATCCCATGCGCCGTTGCCCATAAGCAACAGATATCTGGGGGCCGATGACACATCCCTACGGTCGTAAAGCATCTTCATGAAACGGCGTATCGCGGTGGCATCGGGGGTACCAGAAGAGAACTCGTTGTATATCAGATCGGCACGTACCACCTGAACCGTCAGGCTGTCTATGGAGCGGTGAGCTGCAGCCAGACGCTCGGCTGCGGGAGTCAGTTTGTCCGATGCAGGCACCACGATAACCATATCGACCCCTTCAAGGGCATGCAGGTTCTGGTTCTTTACATCGGCCACTTTTACAGGCTCCGGGAAGCTGCCTTTATGGTTAACAGCCACCAGAATATCGTCGGGACTATAAGAGGCACCCATGGTGAGAGTTATACCGTCCGAATAAACCGACGGCACAATGGCGCACGTTCCGTCCTGCGAGAGCTTCCATATACGGACATCGGCGTTTGACGACGAGACACTGAAACTTACGCCATCCATCTGCCTGTCCACGCGGAATACGGTACTTGAACCGTACAATGCCAGCTTACGCAGGTAATTCAGACGGATGTAGTCCAGATGGCCCGATTCGCCCGACGGTCTGTCATGTTCAATCCTTATGCTGTTGTCCTCCTTGAACTGGCCGCGGCTGATGAAAGACGCCTCTTTTACCGATGCCAGATCATTCGCGCCGTGTGCAAGAACATTGAACCGTCCCGTCTGGGTACCGTTCACGCTTACCGTAACCTTAGTCAGACGGTCCGATGATGCCGAAAAAGCCACCTTCACTCCGACGCTGTCGCTTGCCAGGCCCTTAAGTTCAAAATCATATGACTTAGAGTTGCCGTTGGCATAGTCGTATTTCTCAAACATACGCCTTCCCGAACGGAACCAGCTGAACTCGTCAGGGTCATAAACCGTATAATCCGGATAGGTATCAATCGTATCGCCGGGAACGGTGTCTGCATCAAGTATGGTGAACGATGCGCATACGGAATCGGTACGGTCGGTCAGGAAATAGTATCCCCAGTCCGAATATGTGTTTA
>Ga0310786_10001547_pt1 | contig 37048 bp, 48 predicted proteins | sample AusTroGonzalo_MG_FD_203881 | JGI IMG/M metagenome (GOLD analysis project Ga0310786, IMG submission 203881) | Bovine rumen microbial communities from tropical cattle in Woodstock, Queensland, Australia - Gonzalo_03 (v2) (version 2) | ecosystem: Host-associated > Mammals > Digestive system >... | reverse complement strand
GAGAGGTCGCTGCGCGCGTCCTTGAGCAGCGTGTCGAGCGAGCCGCGCACCGCGGCCATCTCGTCCGCCGAAAAAGCCGGCGTCGCATGGTTCTTGTCTTCGTTGTTCATCGTGTTTCCCTGTGGTTGTGGTTGTGTGTTCGGTTCTGGTCTTGCATCGGCGGCTCCCGCCGCCGGAAATGGTTTTGCGGTCTCTCCACGCCGTCACCGTCCCGCACTGCGTTCACGGTTCCGCTCCCAGGCAGGACGTGGTGCAAGCGCGTCCTCGTGCGTCCGGCCGGTCGCGGGAAACGGACGCCGCGCGCCGGCCGTGGCACGCGCTACGGAGGCGTGAGAGGGCCTCCCGTCCGGTTCGTGCAGGGATACCCCCCCCCCCCCTGCTAGGCGGTGGCTACGATCCGCGGGCGATCCGAGACGAGTGCTTTCGCTTGATCCGCGGACTGGAGGTGCTTCGCGTCGCGCCGCTTGTCCCGTTCGCCGGCCGGCGCGGCCGGTTTCGCCTGCGGCACGGCGCGCGTCCGTCGGCGCGCGCCAGTCTGCATTCGCTCGCGCCGTCGCGCTCGCGCGCTCCGGCGTCTGCTCGGCGGCTACTTGCGCCGAGGACGTCTCTCCGTCCGGCCCCGCTGTTGTTTGGCTGCTCCCCGCGGTCGGGATCCGCGCCGTCGCGAACGGCGCGGCTAGGGGACGGCTCTCGGCGTCCGTCCTTCGCGCGAGCGAACGCGCGGACGCCGAGACCGAAGAAGGAGCCCCCTCCAGAATGCGCCCAAGTTTGTGACTTGGAGATGCGACATCAAGAGCATTTCCGGCTAGGGGCAGAAGAATCCCTCCCGCCGCCGGCACGCGATCCGAAGACGCATCGCGGAACGCAAGCGCGACACGGCAACCGTAGCCGTCGACGGGAGGGAGGTTGAAGGAAGTTGCGTTCATCGTGTGGACGATCTAGGCGACGATGCCGAGGGCGAGGAGCTGCGAACGGCGCGAAGGCGCGCGCTTGCCTCTGTTGGATTTCTTGACGCTGATTCGCGGAAGTTTCTCGACGTCCGCACGCACCGCATCGAGTCCGGCGGGAGATAGCAGCCATCGGATCTTGTCTGAAACGAACCGAAACACTGACGAGCTCTGCCGGATTCGAGGATTATCATCGATCTCGACGATCCAGTATTTGTGGGTCTCCAATTCTTGGAGCCATTCAGAGGCTTCTGAATCCTGGTCGACCAACTTTTTGAAGAGCCGCGCACGCTTCGGGCGACTCCAGCATCGCAAATACGGAAACGCTTTTACGACAACATTGTGATCCGCGAGGCCGTAGGACAAACGACAAAGAATCAACAGCAGCGCCTGCGGATTGACGGCGCGGAACTGATCGAGTCTCGCGTCGTTGATGCGAGCGGGGGCCAGGTTGCGCTCACGCTCGATGGCGACGCGCATTGTCTTGCTCGTTGCCTTGTCTTCTTTCGTGAAACGGAAGAGAGGATTGTTCGCCGCTTCGTAGCAGTCAGACCACTCGCGCCATGCGCGTATCGCGTCATCGTTTGTGTGCGGGTTGTTTCCAGTAGACGCGAAAACATTGACTCGGGAATACGGAACATGCAGATTTAGAGCATCGTCCGCAAATCCTTTCCTATGTCCTCCCGAGATCGTGTAGCCGACAAACACAGGTATTCTTCCATGTGCCACCCAACCTGCTGATGTGGAAGCCGGCCAACGTAAATCGTCTCTCTCGCGCATGGCGCGGCGGATGATCCGCCGCCCTCCCGGAGTGTCCGGGAGGACGAACGGACCGCGCTGGTGAAAGTCGTAGGACGGCTTCACTTCATCTTCCTCACGATGTCGAGAAGCTCCGCCTTGCCGAACTTCGTCGCGCGATAGACGATCAGGATGTTGCCGCGCACTTCGTAGGCCGGACTCTGCGGCTGCGTCGTCGACGCTTTCTCGGCGTACCACTTGCGCTGCTCGGCGACCGTCCGAATCCTACCGGACTGCGAGAACACCGCATCCTCGTCCTTCGCGGTCAGTCGCGGAAACGCCTTCGTCTCGACCTTGCCGCGCGGCGTCACGACCTGGACTGTCTTCTTGCCGCCGAGAACTTTCTTCTGCTCGTCGATCGGCATGTATCCGATTCTCGCCGCGATACGATCCGAAATCAGAAGAGCCTCCGGGACGAGCGCTCCCTTCGCGACGAGCCGCATCTTGTCCCACGTCGTCTTTGTGACGCCGGGATACGCCTCGTCGAACGCCTTACAGGCGTCGTCGCCGAACTTCGTCACGGCGTCCGCGTAGATCACCGAAGCTTCGTAGAGCGCGTCTGCCGCGCTGCTCATCTTCGCCCGAAAGGCGTTGACTGCCTGCTTGATTTCGTTCTGCTGTTTCTTGGAGTTGGTCGCGTTGGTTGCTTTCATGGTTTTGGTTCCTTTGCGTTCTGGGTTGTGGTTGCGTTCGTGTTGTTCATTCGCGTCCTTCACCTCGCGAAATCGTCTTGCGCCGGAGGTGTAGACACCTCGCCTTTTTGAAACGCAGCGGCGCGGCTGCGTGATGCGTCGAAAGGTGTAGACACCTCCTACTTGGAAACGACGCCGACTCGCGGCGCGCGACGCCGGCGAGGTGTAGACACCCGCGCAAGCTCGCGCTGGGCGAACTCGCTCACGGAAATTTTCGCCTGCTTCGCTGCGCGACGCAGACGCGCGTAGAGGGTGGGGGAGACGTGCAGGTCGAGCTCGTTCATCGCGCGGCCCTCCCGTTCCTCTTCGCCCGGCCGGCCTCGCGCTTGTTCTTGCGCGCGGCCTCGTTGCTGCGCTGCTCCTTGAGGATCAGCTCGTAGTCCTCGCTCGTGAGCTCCACGCGGCGCGTTGCATCTTCGAGCGCGCGGATGAACGCGACGCTCCTCGCGTCGTCTTCCGGCTGCCCGTACTTTTTCTCGACCGCGCGGCAGGTCTCCAAATCCACGCGCAGGTGGATCAGGCGCTTGTCGCACTTGCCTTCGTTCGGCATCTCTGACTCCGTTGGTTGGTTGTGTGTTCGGGGCCGTGGGTGGTTTCGCATCGGAGCGCGCCCCTTGTGTCGCTCCAACGGCGCCTAGAATACCACGGTGTAGACACCTCCGCAAGCAAAAAGTGATATTTATTGAAAATAATTTTTATATTGTGTTGAAGCGGTGTTTCCGAAGATATTGCCCTCTTTCGCGCAATTCGACCGCAAAAACTTTCGCTAGAATCCCCTCGCGATGGACGTTCACTGCGACAACTGCGACGCGATACTCGACGTGACCGACGACCTCTTCGGCAAGGAGATCGTATGCCCCGGCTGCGGCTCGCGCTTCGTCGCCGTCCCGATGCCGGACGCCCCGCCTGCGCCGCCGCCGCTTCCTCCCACGCCGCCGCCGGCGCCTGCGCGCAAGCTCCATCGTCTTCCTGCCGCGGTGCGCTACCCTCTCGGCATCGTCCTCGGCCTTGCGCTCGCGGTCGGCGCGCTCTACATCCTCTTCGTCGTCTTCGACGCAACCTCGCACGAGGCGAAGATCGACCACACCGAATACGCTCGCGTGATACTCGGCCACGACGCGGCCGCCGCCGACGTGGAGACGCTCGACGCCCTTCTGCGCCTCGCGGACGAGACGCGGCTCTCGTCGAAGGAGATCGAACGCGCCCGCACGCTCCGCGCCGAACTAGCGGTCCATCACCCGGCCGTCGCGCTCCGATTCTCCATCGGCCCGCACTCCATCTCCTACCAAAGAATCTACTAGCACCTCTCGACCCACGCCCCGCGCATCCCCGCATTCGTAGACACCCGCAAAGGCCAGCATTCCGCACCTCGCAAACGCCTCCCGCGCACCGCGCAGCACACACCGCAACACAAACCCCCTCATCCGGCGCTTCTGGGCGCTTCACGGCATCCCACGGCGCCTCTCGTCCGAAACCACGAAACCCCTGCAAACATTGATGATCCCACAATAACCGCGTGACGACTAGTCTTTCCGCGCGCACCGCCGAACTCCGTTCGTAATGCGCGGGTCGGGGGTTCAAGTCCTCTTGCTGGCTCCAAATCATAGAGCCCGGAAAGCCTAGTAAACAGAGGCTTTCCGGGCTCTTCCTTTGTTGCGCGAGGAACCGGCGAAAAAGAAGTGCAACACACTTGCAACACACTTTGACCCCGAAACAACCACAACACACACGGAGAACACACACGATGAAACACAACCTGCCAGGAACGATCAGAAGCAACCGCGGACGGTGGAGCTGGGCCGTCCGGCTCCCCGGCGAGGACCGGCGCCGCACGCACGCGCTGCGCCTCTCGCCAGAGGCGCCGGCGCTGCCCGATTCGGTGCCGATCGAGATCGCGGAGGACTGCGCATGGCGGATGCTCCAGGCCGCCGAGGCGGAGCACGGAGCCGCGCCGCCGCGCAACGCGAGCGGCGCCTGCACGGTCGAGCAGGCCGTCGCCCGCTACGTCGTCGCGGCGCGCGACTACTACGCACAGAGCCGCGGCGGGAAGGACGCGGAGGCCGCGCTGCGCCGGCTCACGCGCCTCTACGGCCCGCGGCCGCTCGCCGGGCTCGTCTGCCCCGACCTCCTCGACGCGCGCGACGAGATGGTCGCCGAGGGCTACGCGCGCGGCACGATCAACCGCACGATGTCGATCTGGCGCTGCTGGGCGCGCTGGTGCCACGACTCGCGGCTCTGCTCCGCCGCGACGATGCAGGAGCTCGTCGCCGTGCAGGCGCTCAAGCGCGGCCGGACCCGCGCGCGGGAGTCGACGCCGACGGAGCCGGTGCCGCACTGGATCGTGAAGCGCACGATGGCCGGCGCGCCGCCGACGCTCCGCGCGATGGTCGCCGTGCAGGAGCTCTCCGGGATGCGGACGGGCGAGCTCGTCCAGATGCGCGGCGCGGACCTCGAGCGCCGCGGCCGGCTGCTGCTCTACCGCCCGGGCAAGCACAAGAACGCGTGGCGCGGGCAGTTCCGCGTGGTCGTCCTCGGGCCGCGCGCGCAGCGCGTACTCGCGCCGTACCTCTCCGCGCCGCCGGACGCACCGCTCTTCTCGCCGGCGCGATGCGAGGCGGAGCGCCTCGCGGCGCAGCGGGCGACGAGCCCGACGCCGCGCCGCACGCCGCTCGGGCAGCGCAAGGAGGGCTCGCGCCGCCGGCCGGGCGCGGAGTGGACGGTCTGCGACTACGCGAAGGCTGTGCAGAAGCACGCGGCGGAGACGCACGCCGCCGACGAGAGCGTCCCGGAGTGGCGCCCGTACCAGCTGCGATCGGCGTGCGGCACGCGCGTCCGCGCCTGGTTCGGGCTCGAGGCGGCGCGAGCCGTCCTTGGGCATTCGATGCGCGGAGGCGTCACCGACCGCTACACGCGCGAGGCGATGGAGCGCGAGACGATCCGCACGGCGGAGCGCGCCGCGCTCGCGCTCGGATAGGCAGCCGTCGTTCTTCGCGCGTCTGCGCGCGCGTCCTCACACACGATTCACAAACAAAAAAAAGACAAAGACAAGAATAGAAAGAAAAAAGAAAATATATTTATTTTTATTAATAAACAGAGGGTTCCGCGCAGATTCGCACGCCAGAAAGAAAGGCAGAAAAAAAGGTGAAAGGAAGGGGGCGCTTTCTTGAGTACGCACCCTTTCTTTCACTCTTCTTTTCTGGTCGGTAGCAGAAAGAAAGATAAGCGCCGGACGGTTCGCGCTTGACGGATCCAGAGCGAACATGGTTGACTCGCGCTCGGTTGCGAATCGTGTCGCAGCCTGCCGCTCGCCCCTCCGTCGACGGCACTCCGCGCCCCGGCCGGGAGTTTCGCCCCGGCCGGGGCGCTCCTTGTCTCGAGACGGAAAAGGCGGCTCCGGCGCCGCCCCACGGAGAAGCAAGGCGGTGCCGGAGCCGCGAACCGAACAGACGCCACAACCACGCGGCGTTCCGTTCGCGATGGAGTCTACCACTCGACGCCGGCGCGCGTCAACGGCGAGGCGCAAGCAGCTCGTCGAGCTCGGCCTGGCGGCGCTTCGCCGCACGCTCGCGCGCGAGGCGGTTCCGGCGCTCGCGCTCCTCGGGCCCGAGGTTGCAGGCGCGCCGGCGCTCGTTGATCTCGTCGCGGTGTCTGGCGTAGTGGCGACGCGCCTGCTCGCGGTTCTGGCGCTTCTTCTCCTCGACGGTGCGGACGACGGGCTTGCCCATCGTCGGCGGAATCCACCGCACGCCGAGCGCGGCGTAGATCCGCTCGGAGGCGAACGCGCGCATCGGGCGCCCGTTCACGCGGGCGCCGCTCTCGAGGCGCGCGCGCATCTCCGGCGAGCACTGCACGTAGACGTTGTTCGGGTGCCTGTCGTTCGCCGCGCGCAGCGGCTCGTAGCGCGTGCGCAGCGGCAGCGAGGCCGGGCGCGTCCAGACGATGCCGAGCGCGAAGGCGAGCAGCTTTCCGGCGGCGTGCGCCGCGGGCAGCGACTCGACGCGCGCCCTGCGCTCGATCTCGGCGCGCACCTTCGCGTCGAGCCAGACGCGCAGCGGCTCGGGTCCGTGCGAGCTCACGGCGCGGGCGTCCCGTGGATCGCGGCCGCGGTGATGTTCGCGATCTCCGGCCGCAGGATGAGAAGTCCGGCGACGATCGCGGCGAGGACGCAGATCGCCCACTTGCACTCGACGATGGTGTCCTTCCACGACCGCTCGGGCTTGCGCTTCGCGTCGTGGATGATGGTGTACGTGAAGAGCCGCGTGAGGTCGAAGAGGCTCTGCGCGATCGCGGCGACCTTCTGCTCGGGCGTGTAGCCGTTCGTCGCGGCGAGCGAGCGCTTGAGCGTCTTGCGCAGATCCTCCTTGAGCGCGCCCGGCACCTCTGACTTCTCGAGCGAGCCGAGCGTGTCGTTCGCGTCCGCCTCGTTCATCTGGTAGATTTCGGATTTCTCCTCGTTGTCCATTTTCGGTTTTCTCCTTTCAAGAAGTGCCGCGTTTCGCTCCGGCGCCGTCTTCTCCCCGACCGCGCCTCGACGCCCCGCGGCGAAGCTCTCACGGCCGCGCGGGCGCCGGGTCCGGCCCGAGGCCGTCTCCGTAGTCGCGCATCACCTCCTCGACGACGTCGACGCCGTCGAGCTCGTCGACGCCGCCCTCGGGGAACGCGGCGCAGCCGGCGCAGCCGCCGGCGAGCAGGGCGCCGAGCGCGATCGCGCCGAGCGCCTTCTTTAGCGGGTGGTACCACGGAGCGGCCGCGCTCACGGCCTGGAACGCGATCCAGCTCTTCACGCGCCCCTTCCAGGACGGGTCGACGTAGCGCCAGACGAGCGGGAACGCGTCGTTGCCGAACTTGAGCACCTCGCGCTCGGTGCAGCCGATCGCGGCGGCGAGCTCCTCGTGATGGACCCAGACGAGGTCGTGGAAGAGCGAGCCGGTCATCGAGGCGATCTCGTTGTTCTTCAGCAGGTCGGGGCCGTTCCAGAGGTTCGCGGAGCGCGGGAACGCGCCGGCGCGCAGCAGGATGCGGCCGTCGGGCATCTTCTTCACGAAGAGCGAGCCGTCGGCGACGAGATGCTCGAAGCCGTCCGGGAGCCTGGCGGACATTCGCGGGCAGTTGATCACGGACGTGACGGGCCGCGGGAGCGGGTAGGACGCCTTCTGGTCGTCGCGGATGTAGTCGCGGACGGCCTTCGCGAGCGAGGCGGCAATCTTCGCGGTGCGGCGCACGGTGGCGGGGTCTATCATCGGTTCATCCTTTCTCGTATCGTGACGGCCGGCCGAACTCCGCCTCCATGAAGCGAAGGAAGGCCGGCTCGTCGAAGTTCTCGTCGCAGCAGGTGAAGATGCCGCGGCGGCGCGCGCCATCCGGATCGAAGCCGGGCCCCTTGCGCACGTCGCGCGCGACGGTCCACGGCAGCGCCTCGCGTGCGGCGCGCACGTTCTGGAAGACGCAGGTCGTCTCGACGCCGAGGCGCGGGCGCGCGGAGGCGTCCGCGACGCGCAGCGCCTCCGCGGCGTCGGCGGCGTGCAGGCGGGTGTTCGCGTGAACGCACGTCTCACGGGCGCCGTAGCCGCACGCGAGCAGGGCGTTGCGCGTGTTCTCGAGGTGGGCGCGGTACTTCTGCTCGCCGCGGTGCGGGCGGCCGAGATCCGGGAGGATCGGCGCGCGCAGGTAGAACGGCGTCGCGTCGAGGTCGAACGGCGCGGCGAGGAAGTGGTCGTCGCTCGAGTAGAGGAACTCGCCGCGCACGGCGCCGTCCTCGATCGCGGCGAGGACGCAGTCGAAGATGTTGCGGAACTTGCTCCGCGTCTCGCGCCGCTCGACCGGAAGCCGCGCGACGCAGGGCGCGAGCCAGCCGGGCGGGTAGCCCGCGACGACGACGCGGCCGACGTTGCGCCCGAACCGCTCGAGCGAGCGCAGGGACCAGCGCAGCTCGCGGTTCTCGTGCTCGCTGTCCGGGCCGACGACGTAGAGCACGTCCATCACGGCTCGTCCCCCTCGTAGCGCCTGTAGAGCGATCGGTCGACGCCGAGCGCGGCGTAGCCGGCGCGGATGGCGTCCGCCCCGCTCGTGCTCTCGTTCGAGAGCGCCTGCACGGCCGCGAGCGGGTGCGCCAGGTACGCGCGCAGCTCCGGGCCGGCGGCGAGGCGCCCGAGGAACTGGTCGCAGACGCGCAGCGATTCGCCGCCGTTCGCGGCGGCCTCGAGCTTCGCGACGAACGCCTCCGCGCCGCGGCGCGAGAGCGCGTAGCACGCGCAGGAGCGCAGCAGGTGCGTCTCGGGCCGGACCCAGCGGGCGGAGGCGCGGTTCGCGGCGATCCGGGCGGCGAAGCCGGGCACGCCGCGCGCCTTCATCGCGGCGAACGCGTCGAGGAACGCGATGTCGAAGTCGGCCGGGAGGTCGTCGACCGTGCGCCAGACCTCCTCCGCGTCCGCGCGGAAGCGGACGTCGTCCTCGACGACGAGCAGGCGCTCCGCGCCGAGCGCGAGCGCCACGCGGACCATCCGCAGGTGGTAGAGCGTGAGGACGGCGAGCGTCGTCCGCTTCTTCAGGAACTCGGTGCGCGGAAAGTATTCGATCCCCTTCCGCGCGTAGACGTCCTCCGCCGTCCAGAACTCCGTCGCGCGGCCGGCGAGGCCGACGCGCGCGAACTCCGCGTCGAGCGGGCCGCGGCGCGACGCGTAGGGCGCGTAGCGCAGCACGCCGACGAAGTCGAAGCGGTTCCAGGCGGAGGCGTCCATCCTACCAGTTCCCCACGCCGAACGCGCCGGCGGAGAGCGCCGCCTCGCAGAGGTCGCGCGCCGGCCCGCGCGCGAGCTCGAAGAAGTTCACCGGCTTGCCGCACTTCTTCGCGGCGGCCGTGTCGGCCTTGATCTGCGCCGCGCTGCGGCCCGGCTCGACCTGGTAGAAGAGGATGTCGCCGAGCGCGGCGAACGTCGTCTTGCCGCCCGTGTGGTGCGTGCCGACCTTGCCGGAGTAGCACGCGCGGATCGCGGCGACGATCGCGCGGGCGTGCGTGGCGTTCCAGTACTCGTCCATCTCGAGACCGGCGACGACGGTCGACGCGGACGCGAGGATCCCGGCCTCGGCGACGCGGGCGACGCAGCGGTCCGCGTTCGACGCGAGCGCGCGGGCCCAGTCGGAGGAGTCGTCCGCCTGGAGCCAGATCACGACGGCGAGCCCCTGCGCGCGGCAGTAGGCGATGCGCTCGAGCATCCGCTTCACGACGTCCGCGTCGGTCGCGCCGGCCGACGGGCCCTTGCCGACGCCCCAGGGCGAGTAGCCGGCGTACTCGCCGTCACCCTTGTTCACGAGGAAGAGGTGTATCGTGTTCGCGCCGCGGCCCTTCGTCCACGCGACGCGCTCGCGGAAGACGGCCTCCGGCATCTTCGGCGAGAGCGCGTTCATCACGCGGACGGAGGCGTTCGAGCCGCCCCAGCACGAGGCGCGCGTGCAGGCGTCCCAAGAGGCGACGCGGCCGGAGGAGGATGAGGAGGAGCCGGACGAGGCGCCGCCAGAGGCGGACGCCGTGCCGATGCCGAGGAGGGCGAGGATCTTCGCGCGCGCCCTGTCGCGCCATTTCGTCCAGGCGCTCACGGCTAGTCCTCCAGCAGGTTCGAGCGGTGCTTCCCGTCCGCGGAGACGACGCAGAACGCGCGCTTCTTCGCCGCCTTCCACGCGGCGGCGTCCCAGCCGCCGTAGCCGCCGTGGACGTTCTCGAGCGAGCGCGACGAGCGATTCTCGTCGATCCAGTCGAACTTCCCGCCGACCCACTTGTCGCCTTCGCGATAGAACACGGCGGCGACGATCATCGGCCCCTTCTCGAGCGTCTCGCGCTTCCAGTCGCCGGGGATGCCCGTTTCCCATTTGAACGAGAGGGAGTCGGCGCCGACCTTGAGGCCGGAGAGCCGGCAGCGCGCGTCCTCGACCGCCTTGCCGCCCTTGAAGCCGCCGAAGCGGAAGTCGAGGACGGCGGAGGCCGTCGCGGGCGCGGAAGAGGGCGCCGCTTCCGTCGAGCCCGAAGATTCGCCGGCGCCGGATTCGGCGTCGGCGGCTCCCTCGGCGGTTGCGGCGCGGGATTCGAGGTATTCGCGGATCGCGTTCGTCGCGAAGTCTACGGCGGCGGCCGGGACGCGGATCGCGACTTCGCCCGTGGCGGGGTCGGTCGCGCAGCCCTGCCAGAGGCACGAGGCGGCGACGACGAAGGCGTAGCAGAGCGCGGCGCCGAAGGCGATGCGCGCGCGGTTCGCGGGGCGGGGCCGGGCGCAGGGCTCCGGCCAGTCGGGATCGTAGTCTTTCATTGTTCGGGTTCCTTTCGCGGAACGGTCGGGATGGCCGGCATCCGTTCGAGCGGGACGAGCCCGCCGACGGAGCGGGTTCCGGGAAGGAGCGGGGATCGGACGAGCGAGATCTCCTCGACGCGCCACGGAAGCGCGTAGGCGTCGGCCGGGAAACCGTTCGTCGTCGCCGAGGTGGACGCGCGCAGCAGGAGCAGGCGCGGCGAGATCGAGCCGCGCGTCCGGGCGGCCGTCTCGCCGGCGGGCACAAGCTCGAGGCGCGCGCAGCCGCCGCGCGTTTCGTCGAACCAGACCTGGCGCACGCGGCCGACCGGCGCGCCGGCGTGGTCCGCGAGCACCGGGATGCCGGCGCCCGCCACGAGCTGCCGGCGCGCGCGCCAGACGACCGCCTTCACGACGTCCGGCGCGCAGACGAGGATCTCGGCGCCCTGCGCGACGTTCGTCACGGCGGCGCCCGTCTCGTGGTAGCCGAGCGGGAGGAAGCAGACGTCGACGCCGCTCGTCGGCGCGACCGGGAGCGCCACCGCGCGCGGCGTGCGCCAGGTGTAGGTCGCGAGGCCGCGCTCCGTCGGAACGAGCGGCGTCGCGAGCAGGTTCGACACGGCGGCGGGCGGGACGTTCGTCGTCGCGCGCAGGACGCTGTTCGTGACCCAGTATGGCGAGAGCGGCGCGGGGACGGCGTCCTCGCCGCGGAGGACCGCGGCGAGCGACAGGAGGAGGATGGCGAGGGCGCGCTTCACGGCTCGTCCCACAGCCTCCGCGCGTAGATGGTGCCGAACGCCGTGCCGACCTCCCAGACGGAAGCCGTCGCGTTCGTGGCGGGGTCTCCGCCGAGGATCCGCGCGCCCGTCGGCCAGGAGACGCCGGAGAAGCCGGAGACGCGCACGAGGCGCGCAGGACCGGCCGGAACGCTCGCCGAGTCCACGACGAGCGTCTGCGCCGCGTTCGTGGTCGAGAACTGCACCTGCCACTCGTCCGGCTCGAAGGCGAGGTCGACGACGGGGTTCGCGGTGCGGACGAGATTCGTCCACGAGGCGCGCGGCTTCGGCAACGCGCCGATCGTCGCGGGCGAGATGCCGGCGACGACGGCTGCGAGCGTCGCGTGCGCGGTCGCGTTCGAGAGCGCGGCGGCCGACTCCTCGGCTCGCGTCCAGCAGTTCGAGAAGGACGCCTCGAGCAGCGCCTCGGCGAGTTCGTCGAACTCGCCCGTGCCGGGGAGCGTCTGGACCGTCGCGTAGAGGTCGGAGAGGACGGCGCGCAGCGCTGCCGTCTCGCCCGCCGGCGCGTTCGTCGCGATGGCGTCCGCGATGAGGTCGGAGACGATGTTCGTCGCGAGGAACGGGGCGATCACCTCGCCGGCCGGGGCGTTGGTCGGGTAGACGACGGGCGTGTAGGCGGCGCGCGCGTCGAGCGCTGCAGCCGCGAGGATGGCTAGGAGGATGCGTTTCATTGTTGAGCCTCGGGTTCGCCAACGACGAGCTGGCCGTTGTAGATGGAGACGGTGCGCCAGGCGTGCGCACCGGCGTCGTAGAGGCGGAACTCGGACGCCTTGAGGCTCTCGACCTCAAAGGTGCCGAAGCGGGCGAACCAGTCGCCGAGGAGATAGCGGGCGGACGGGTCGAGCGCATCGGCACCGTTGGCGGTCTGCACGCAGCCCGTGACGCGCAGGTTTTGGACCTGCGTCGTTCCGGTGGCGTCGGAGGGCGGCGCGGCGTCGCTGTCGCGGCGGTTGCGCATCGTCTGCGTCCACTGGAGGACGTAGGCCGGGTGCGCCCAGTCTCCGCCGGAGGCGAGGCCGACGAGCTCGCAGCCGATCTTGATCGACGCGGACTTTGCGAGCGCCTGGACCATCGCCTCGGTGCGGGAGCCGTAGAGGTCGATTGTCCAGGTGGCGGTCGAGGCGTCGTAGGTCACGGAGTCGGTCGCGTAGCACGGCGCCGTCGCGGGATCCCAGTCCGCGGCGAGGACGAACTTCCACGAGGCGATGTTGTCGAGGTTCGCGGGCGGCGCGGGGTCGCCGTTCTCGTCGATGGCGCGAACGACGAGCGTTGAGGTGAGGCCGGCGACGAGAACGGCGGAGACCGTGTTTGCGTCCTTGCCCTTGTATCCCTCGACGATGAGAAGCTGCGTTTCTGTCTGCATTCGTGCCTCCTTTTAGCCGACCACGCTCGCGGCGAGGATCCTTTCGACCAGTTCGGGCGGAATCCCGAGTTCGCTCTGCGCGAGTTCGACGGCGTCCTTGAAATCGGGATGGGCCTCGTCGAGCGTCACGGCGTCCGCGAACGCCTCCGCCGCCGTGTAGCCTGGCTTGACCTCGACCCGCTCCAACATCGCCTTGAACTCGGCGAGCAGGCCGGCCTCCGCGATCGCGCCCTTGAGCCGGATCTTCGAGAACGTGCGCGGCGGCGGCGGCGGATTCTCGACCTGCGCCCAGGACTGGACGACCTCGCCGCCGACGAGCGCGTAGCGCGGCTCGATGTGGCAGCCCTCGTCGGGGTCCGGCGCCTGCGTCTCGACAAGCGGGTAGTAGCCGAGCGTGGCGAGGTACTCGCGCGGGAGCGTGCCGCAGGCGAAGGAGCCGTCGATCGTGGCGGACTTCGGCGGGTTGCGGTCGATTGCGGTTTCGGAAATCAATTTGGCGTAGATGATCATGGCAGGTTGAACCTCGCTTTGTCGATTGCGTAGTTCGCGGCAATTTCGGCGGCCGAAAGGACGCGGTTGTAGACGCGGATCGCATATACGTCCATATCCATTCCGCGATCAGGAGTGCTCGATCTGTTCGCAACGTCCATATATTGCGGAACGGTTCCCGCGGAGGTCGAGTATGTGACTGTTTGTTTGAATTGTCCGTTCGCGCTTGCGCTGGCACCCGTTATTGTAGAGCCGGACACAGACGGATAGATCGAGAGCGACATGGGAGCGGACATCCCGTGGCAGGGAGGAACGAGGCTGAATTCATTGTCAACCGTCGTGCAAATTTCAATCGCCGGATGGTTCGGATAACGAGATGTGTATACAAGCGCTCCGAATCTTCTATTTTCCACCCATTGAAAGTATGCTTCGTTATCAAAGATTCGCGCGTATGATTCCGCCGTTCCTCCTTTGAACACAATCTCGAGTGTAAAGGCCGTAAAGGATGGGACTCCGCGGATCTTCGCCATATGGTCGCTCGTCGCTCCGGCGAGGTAGCAGGCGTCGTCCTTCCACGCCTTTCCGTTGATGAACGTCGCGTCGCGTCCGTTGCCCGTAAGGTCGGACCAGGTGGACGCGCTCGCGTCGTGGACGCCGCGCCCAGCGTTCTCGATGCCGTCGAGCTGGTAGTACAGCCCGTCCTGCACGTAGTCGAGCGAGGACACGCCGCCGACGCGCAGCAGGCTGTGGTGCGCGGCGATCACGCGGCCCTCCTTTCGGACGGGCGCGCAGAGCGCGAGCAGCGCAAGGGCGAGGCGGAGGATGCTATCCATTGAAGTCGATGTCCGATCCGTAGGTGAACGCGCCGGAGCCGGCGTTGCCGAGCGCGCGCTTCGAGACGAAGTCGTAGAGGTAGCCGGTCGTGCCCGAGCGCACGGGAATCGCGTCGAAGACGGGCTTCCCGTTGCGCAGCATCCAGAGGTAGTAGATCCGGCCCTTGAGGTAGCGGCCGTTCCAAGGCGAGCCGCCGAGGTTCTCGACGAAGCAGAAGAACGGAAAGGATGGCACGGTGAGAGGAACAGTGTTCCAGGTATACTCCGTTCCATTGATTGACGTAAACCCTTCGCGGAGAACAATCTCCAGAACGGATCCAGACTGAATCGCAATCCACTCTCCTACGCCGGCATAACGAACTGCGCCCGCATAGGTCGGAGCGATTTTCGTCATGTTGTTGTAACGGACGGAAATGCACTTGTCGCTTTCGTCCACAATCCAAGTACCGACCACACCGTCCCATCCGTTTGCCGAGACGGAACTCGCCGAACACTTCACTCCGATCTCCATCCCCGCCGACGGCAGCACGCCGGTGTTGATGTACTGCGTCCCAGACGATTGCAGATACTCGACGGGCGTAAAGCCGGGCGGCAGGACGCGCCCGGATTTCCGCATCGCGGAGTGATGCCCGGCCGAGATCACGCCGCCCTCCTTTCGGAAGAGCGACGGACGGAACGAAGAAGATGGCGAAGAAGGCGCCATTTACCCCCCCCCCTGTTGATAACTTCTCAAACGCCACCGTACCGGAGGCGACGAGGTTCCACTTCACCGATGCGACGCCGGAGTCGGAGAAGTCGTCGTTCGCGAAGAGCCACTGGTGGTCGGCGTCGGACGGGACGACGCCGACGCCGGCGGCGAGCGCGGCGACCTCCGCGTCGGAGAGCGCGCGCAGATAGAGGTTTGCATTCGCGACCTTGCCGTTGACGAAGTTTCCGGCGCCCGTGCCGTTCGCAGCCAGCGTTGCGAAGAGCTCGCCGCCGGAGTTGAGCCAGCGGTTCGGCGTCGCGGTTATGAGCTTCGCGCCATCGACGAATCCGGCGAAGGACGCAGAGGCATAGTTGTAGGAGAAGGCGTAGTGGTGCCACTCGCCGATGCCGCCGACTTCGTTCGCGGTCGGACCGAGCACGGCGACGTTCTGAAAGAGGCAGCGGAACTTGCGCGTCGCTGAAACGATCGGATCGAGCTGCGCGCCGGACGCCGCCGTGCTGATCTGGAGAGACATCACGGACGCAGGGCCGGCGGACGGTAGCGCGGCAATCCAGAGCCAGCACGCCATCGAGAGCGATCCCTGCGCGGCCGTGGTCCAGTTGCCGACGGAACGGCGCGCGCACGAGGCGCCGTCGAACACGGCGCAGCGCATCGGCGCCGATCCGCCCATCATCGTGTGGTGTCCCGCCCTCGTCATAGCGTCGCCCTCGTGAATCCGCACTTCGTCGACGAGCAGAGCGGGTCGGCCCAGTAGCTCGCGTCGTAGCCCGTCGCTCCGCTCGGGATGTAGAGCCGGTTCGTCCCCGCGGAGTAGCTGTTGCGCCCGGTGTAGTAGGTGTTGCCGTTGCCGAACGTCGCCGACGAGACGGTCGGCGCCGTCGTCCGGTTCGCGGTGATCGTCGCGAGCCGCGAGCAGTAGTAGAAGGTCTGGTTGCCGAGCGTCGTGAGCGTCGTCGGAAGCGTCACCGCGGTAAGGTAGACGCAGTTCGCGAACGCGTACGTCCCGGTGCTCGTGACGCCCTCCGGAATCGCCACCGTCCCGGTGCTGCCGGAGTAGTACCAGCAGTAGCGGAAGGCGTTACTGCCGACGCTCGTACAGCCGGACGGCCAGACGAACGTCTTGAGGTAGTAGCAGTAGTAGGCGAAGTAGGTCGGGATGCTCGTGCATTTGCGCCCGGAGAGGTCGATCTTGCCGGCCGTCCCGGAGCGCATCGCGTAGTAGAACGCGTAGGAGTTGAGCGTGAGCGATTCGCCGTTCCCGCCGAAGGTGACCTCGTAGAGGTTGTAGAGGTAGTAGGCGAAGTAGGTCGGGATGCTCGTGACGTTCGGCGAGACGGCGAGGATGCGGCGGACGTTGTAGTAGTTGCTCGTCGTCGTCTGGCAGAAGGTCGTGTTGCTCGTCGAGAGCGCGAACGAGGAGATGTTGTCGGAAACCTGGACGGTGCGCGTGCCGGTCGAGGCGTAGGTGTGGACGAGCTGCGATATGTTGCCGTAGATCACGTCGTACGTGCCGTCGCCCCAGTCGACGACGATCGGGTTCGACGAGTTGCGCGCGGTCGCGGAGTAGATCCCCGTCTTGAGGTACGAGGACGAGGTGCAGTTCGTCTCCCACTTCGTCGCGTAGGTGACGGCTGCGTAGCGCGCGGTGAGCGTGCCGGCCGCGACCGTGCTCGCGGTCGTGACGCGCGTGCCGCCGCTCGTGAACCAGCCGAGGAAGACCTCGCCGGTCTTCGTCGGCGAGGGGAGCGTGCCGTATGCCTGCCCGACGTAGTAGTCGGGCGAGGTCCAGCCGCTCGGCATCGTGCCGCCGTTCGTCGTCGCGTCGAAGGTGACGGTCGCCGGGAGCTGCCAGCGGGCGTAGACGTCGGTGCGCCCGTAGACGATGGAGTCGCCGGGCAGGATCGCCGTGCCGGTTGGCGCGGAGGTCGACGGCGTCGCGGCGGTTTCGTACCAGCCGGCGAAGCGGTGGTGCGCCCAGGTCGGGGCGGTCGCGAGCGCGTCGTACTTCCCGGACGGGAAGAGGCCGACGGCGTCCGTCGAGGCGCCTCCGTTCTCCGGGTGGACCGTGTAGGGGACGCGCAGGTCGTAGTGCGTGCGCACGGGCTTGAAGCGTCCGCCGGCGACGCCGAGCACGCGGGACGCGAGGAAGCGGCCCGTGGTTGCGAGGTGCTTGACGGCGACGGAGAACATGGCTACGAGGACGGCTGCTGCGTTTCGGTGAACATGATGAGGTTGACGCCGGGCTCGATCTCCGCCCAGGAGTCGTCGTCCGCGTCGAAGAGGTCGTTCGTGTCGGTCGGTTCGACGGCGTTGCCGCTTCCCTCGACGAAGTAGATCGTCGGGACGGTCGTGCCCTCGATCGTGAGGCGCAGGAAGAAGTCGCGCGCCTTGCCGGCGACCTTCTCCGGGAAGGTGAAGGTCGCGGCGGTGACGGTCGAAGCGAGCGTCACAGAGTTGACGGCGCGGTCCTGGAGCGTGACGGCGACGGTCGTGCCGCTTGGCGTCTGGTCTGGCGTCGCGAGGTCGTAGCGCAGTGCGGCGGCCTCGGCCTTCGCGGCGAGCGCGTCGCCGGTCGCCTTCGCGTCCGCGGCGGCGCCCGCGACGGCGAGCGTCGGGTCCACGTCCACGCCGACGGCGTTGCCGTCCTGGTCGACGAGCGCGCCGGCGTTCGTGACCTTGACGTGCTTCGCACCGGAGGGCGAGACGAGGCGCGTGGCGTCCGTCTGCGTCGTGTCCGGGTTCGGCGTGAGGGCGGAGTCGCGGCGGTTGAGGAGCTTCGCCGTCCACTGGAGGACGTAGGTCGGCTTGTCCCAGGTTCCGTCCGTGGCGAGCCCGGCGATCTCGCAGCCGATGTCGATCGAGCCGGAGCGGCCGAGGGCGGCGAGCGCCTGCGCGGTGCGCGTGCCGTCGAGCGGGATGGTCCAGGTCGCCGTGGCTGGGTCGTAGGTCAGGTCCGTCGTGCGGTAGCACGGCGTGGTGTCCGGGTTCCAGTCCTCGGCGAGGACGAAGCGCCAGGATGCGACGTTGCCGAGCCCGGACGGCGGCGCGGCGGCGCCTGAGGCGTCGACGAGGCGGGCGCGGAGCGTGGCGAGCATCCCGACGGGGATGTTCGGGTTCGCGGAAGCGGCTAGCCTTCCGGCCGCGCCGGTCGCGACGATGGGGTGGTCGATGAGCTGCATTACTCGGATTCCTCCTCGGCGAGCTTGAACTTGTAGGCGTCGTGGTAGTCGAGGACGACGTTTTGGTGGCAGGATACGCGGATCTCCGCTTCCAGATCGTCGGCGCCGGACGGAAGGAACGCGGAGACGTCGACCGTCGGCGCCGGCGTGCTCGTCAGATCGGCGAGAAGTTCGCGGCCGTGTCCCGGCACGTCGACGGAATGGCCGGACAGGCCGGGCGCGCCGCAAAAGCCGAACGAGTCGAACAGATTGTAGAAGGCGTACTTCGAGGACGAGCCGCTCGTCGTCGACCTTCCGGACCTGTCCGAGCTCGAAAGCACGACATAGCGCGAGCCTGGTTCATCCCATCTGCGGGACTCGAGGTGCTGAGCGTAGACGCAGTTCGTAAAGTCAGCTCCGTCGACGCGCCCCTGGTTGTCGACGTGCGGCACCGCGCCAGAGATGGTACGGACGTCGAGATCGGAGTCGCACCAGGAGGACCCGTGCAAGTAGGATTGGATCGCCCTTTCAACGTTGTCTTTCGCGTAGACCCCGCCGAGATAGTCAAGGAACGTATTCGATACGGAAAGCTCCCGGATTTGCCGAAACGGATAGTCTCGATGATAGCCGCCGATGTGGAACGAGAACAAAAGAAGCGCGACGGATGGTAGCGCTGAACGATTCACGGCATAGAGTTCGTAGCCGGAGCTCGTCGCAAACCACACAGGCTGATAGGCCGCACTGTTGTTCCATCTGTAGAGCGCGGAGATAGAGGAGCATCCTCGCTCATCGACTGGTTGCGTTCCAGCAACGAGCGCGGCGAGTGATTCGGCATACGTATCCATCCCGTATTCGGGGTATGGGCTATTGTAGTGCTGTCTTCGCGTCTCCGCATAGTCGCTCGCATCGACATAGCGGCACTTGTCAAGCCAATAGGCACAGTCTAAGAGGAATGCACGATAGACTGAGGCGTCGAGATCTTTCTCCGGCGCGTGCGGAGCCGGAGGAACCATTGGATGCCCGGCGAGCACGACGGCCGGGCCGACCGGGTAGATCGCGTCGTCCACATAGCCGATCGAAGGCCAGACGTTTCGCGGGAACGTGCTCCAGCAGTCCGCGTCGTAGTTCCATCCGATACCGTTCGCGCGCGGATGGTCGAGCGTGACGAAGGACTCCGACGCGAGTGCGCGGATCTTGCTTCGGACGACGTAGCACGCATACGCATCTGGCGCGATCATCCCGTGAAGCTCGGACGGGAACTTGACGCACGCGGCGGCGCAGCGCTCGGCGAGGGCCGAGAGCAGCGCGCTCCACGGACGCGGGTCGGACGGGAGCGCGTGCTCGAGGTCTACGTCGGACCAGCTCTGCGGTACGTCGGCTACCACCGCCATACGCACGCCTCCGCGAAGTAGCGATCCGTCGTAAATAGACCGGGTGAAAGTCCGGCGAAGGAAAGCGTCAGAACCGTTTCGTCGTTTTCGTCCTTGAATTCGACGGACGAGTTTCTGCTCGGTTCAGATCCGCGCGGCCAGGCGGCACCGTCCGGCGTCCAGGCGGAGACCGCTCGGTTGTACGAAATCGTGCCGTAGCGGAAGTTTCCATTCGCGTCCTTGTCGAGAGTCCTCTCGTAGAGGTTTCCGCGCTCGTCTTTCCACGCCGGGATGCCGATGACGACGTCAGCCACCTCGTTCTCGCCGTCGGCTGTCTGGTCGACCGCCTCGTAGACGCCGAGCGGATGGTTTGGGATGTAGTGCGCGGAGCTTACGGAATTCCCGATGATGCTGTCGCCGCTCCTGCGCTCCCATCTCGGCCACTTGCTCGTCAACGTAAGGTTTCCGCCCGTCTGTGTTCCTTTCGGTTCCAGATTCGCGGACATCCCTAGATAAAGGCTTCCGCTGTATCCATACCAGGCGTCTCCTAGGTTCGTTGAGCCGTCCAAATCCTTGTAGCTCACCGGCTCTGCGATGCTCGTGCCTGTCCTGTAGACATACTCGGTTCGCGAGGCGCAATAGAAGAGGACGTGAGGCGAAGAGCCGTCCGGTTTCGCGCCGGAGAATGCGACCTCGCCGTCGTAGAAGAAGTTCGGGACGGCCTTAAGAACGACACCGTCCGAAACCTCGAGCGACGGGACGAGTTCCTTCGAGACGATCCACTTCGAGAGGCCGGTGTGGTAGAACGCCCAGAGGTGGCGCGTCTCGTTGTACCAGATCCGCGTCGAGTTGTTGCCGTAGTACGAGTACCCGTTCAGCCGCGCGGACGCGACCATCCAGTCCCAAGTTCCGCCAGGCGTCGTCATTCTAGTCGCCTCCGTCTGGAATGCTCCGCACCGCGAGACGGTGCGCGAGCAGAGTCGTGTTTTCTGGAAGTCTTGCGCCCTGGCACACGTCGGTAAGCGCGAGCGTGACGTTCGTTGTGGTGCCGGACGAGTCGAGACCGGCTCCACTCAAGCCGACTGTGTAGAGCCCGTCGGCCGCGACGGCGTCCTGTGTCGAGGCAACAACCGCCTTGAATACGTCGTCACCGCTCGACTTCCAGCCGAGCAGGAGGCAGGCCCACACGAGGCCGTTCTCGTCCGCACCTGTTCTCGACTGCGCGGCGATTACGTCGACCGGGCCTCCTTGCGACTGGCAGAGCCACGTTTCGCCTTGTCTCGGCTCGGCGTAGTAGTATCGACTGCCGCTCGACGGACGCGCCTTGATTCGGCAGATAACGATCCCGGAATGTCGTGCGAGTCCGAAACCGTCCTTCTCGACAGGTTCGAGCAGGATGGCGAACGGCGCAGCTGGATCCGTCACCGGACTGCATTTGATTGCTGGAGCGTCCGAGCGTCCGAGCGCGGCGGAGCCGGGATTGCAGACGAGGCCCGAGAGCCCGACGACCGCAAAGCGAGGCAGGTCTACGCCGGAATCGTTCTTCACAAGGCACACGCCCGGCTCGAGACCGAGCGCGGAGCCGTCGCCGCCCGATCGCGGCGAGAGCGCGCGAGCGGCCGCGCGCATCGCGTTCCACTCGGAAGCTCTGACTCGGAACGGCTGTCCCGGCTGCGCGTCGGCCATCTCTAGTCCTCCTCGCTCTTGATCTCGCTGAAATCAGCGAACTCGTAGACGCGCTCGACGTGCGCTGAAACCGGTTTGCGAACGACGGCGACGACGGTGCTAGAGCCGTTCTTCACCTCGGCCTCCGCGTAGCGGAACCAGAGATAGTCCCAGCCAAGCTTCTCGTCGATCGTGATGCCGGGATTCTCGTCCGAGCCGTCGCCGCCGACGACGAGGTTCGTCTTGTTCTCGGAAACGGAGTACTTGTAGGTAACGCGCCAGTCCTCGCCGTTCTTGCTGGCGCTCGCGCCGTCGAAGCGCACCTCGCCGCGCTCGAAGCCGCGGAATGGGGCGTCGTTCACCTTTCCTGTGAGGTAGATGAGGCGGCGCTTGTAGGCGCTGTTGAACCGGCCCTTCGAGAGCGTCACGGTCTCGGTGAAGCCCGGCTGCGGCATCACGACGTCGCAGCCGAGGACGTTGCCTTCGCCGTCCACGCCGATTGCGCCGTCGAAGGAGGCGGCCGTGGCGGGGTAGGTGGCGACGTGCTCCAGGGCGACGTCGCGGTGCAGGGTGCCGCTGCCGGTATCGAAGGTGTAGTCGTTCGGATCCTCGTCGAGGCTCGTCTCGTCCGAGCCGCCGGTCGGCGCGAACGAGACGCGCACGCGCCACTTGTTTTCGTCGAGACGCTCGTCGATCTCGACGCCGTCCGGCGTCCAGCTGTCGTCCGGCGGCGAATCCTTCGCCGTCTGAAGGGCGTTGAGACACGCTTCCTTCTCGTCCGTCGCGCCTGACACAAGGTAGATGCGCGAGGCGGAGACGCGCCCTCCCTCGGCGTTGTGCTCCTGCTGCGCATCGGCGAAAAGCTCCTGGACCGTTATCGGCATCGCGTCCTCCTATCCGAACTGGATCTCCGCGCCGCCTTTCTCGAGGAAGTCGTAGATCTTCTTCTGCCACTTCACGGCGAGCTCGGAGGCGGCGGCGATCCTCGCCTCGAAGCCCTGCGCCATCGCCGCGGCCTGCGCGGCGTAGAACGAGCCGACGGCGCCCGTGCGCGTGGCGGAGTCGGCCCTCTCGGCCCCCTCGCCGGCGCGCTCGAGGCGCTCGGCGAAGCGGTCGACCTGCTCCTCGGCGGCGCGGTAGGCGTCGAGCAGCGCCTCGAGCGACGCCTTCTCGGCGTCGGTGAGGCGTCCGTCCTCGAGCGCGGCGTCGGCCGCGCCGTTGTAGCGGCCGAACGCGGCCGCGGCCGCGCCCTGCGCGACGGAGAGCCGGCGCTGGACCTCGGCGGCGTAGGCCGCGGGGTCGGAGCGCGAGAGGACGTCGAGCGCGCGGTCGTCCTCGCGCTGCGCCCGCTCGGCGGCGTACTCGTCCGCGGCGCTCCTGATCGCGCCGCGCACGGCGTCGGCCGCCTTCGCCTGCGCGCCGAACTCGGCGGCGAGCGAACGGGCGGCGCTCTCGCGCAGCTTCGCGGTGAGCGCGGCGATCTTCTCCGCGTCGCGGACGGCCTCGGGCTGCGACTGCTCGAACTCGAGCATCGTCCGCACGAGCGCATCGTACTCCTCGCGCTTGCGGCGAATGGCGTCGATCTCCTTCTCGGTCCCGGTCAGCGCGTCGCGGCGCGCCTCCTCCTCGAGCTCCGCGAGCTTGTGCGTGGCGTCGATGACGGCGCCCGTCTCCGCGAGACGGGCAGTCGGGCTTCCGGGCCCGTTCTTCGCGCCCATGCGGGCGTCGAGGGCGTCCAGCCGCATCTGCGCGGCTTGCGCTTCAAGCCCCAACTCCTTGTATTTGTCGGCGAGATCGTCGATCTTGTCGTCCGCTGCGTCGATGTTTCCGCCTGACTTGTAAAAACCAACCGCTGTATGAAGGATTCCATACGCGGACAGTTTCGTCGCCGCAGTTTCATCCTTCAGCTGCAACGAAATTTCGCGCATTCCGCGCTTCGCCGTCGCGATTTCCTTCTGAAGTTCTTTCCTTTCCGCCTGTTCCATCAAGGCGTTGATTCTCTTCTGCGCTTCGGAGAGCCCGGAGATCGCGCCGGTCGCGGAGTCGACGGAAATGCCGAGATTCTTGTAGCGCTTGCTGAGCTCGCCGACAAGCGCGATAGCCTCCTTGTGCTCGTCCGCGGTAAGGGCCTGCTTCTTCGATAGATCGTCCAGCCGGGCGAGACGCTCGCGATCCTCGGCACGCTGCGCGTCGCCCGCCTCACGGGCCTTCTTCGCCTCATCCGAAACCTTTGCCGTGTGCGTCGCCAGGTTGTCGAGAATGTAGAGCAGCCCGACTCCGGCCGCCGCAATCGCGGCGAACGAGCTAACCATCGCGATTTTCGTCACGGTGCAGGCTGACTGGATTGCGGTAAACGACGCCTGCGCGGTCGCAAGCCCCTTCAGCGAAAGCGCAAACGCCTTCGTCGCGGCGTTCATCCCGACGATCTTCGTCGTGCCGAGCGCGACCACCGTCGCAAGCTTCTTGAAGAGCAGCACGGTCGTGGAAAGCGCACCAGAAACCCATCCAAGCACCTTCACTCCGACGGTAAAGCCGGCGAAACTTACAGCGACAGCACCGATGGCGGTCGCGAGCTTCTGGTGCCGCTCGATCCACGCCGCAAGCGAGGTCGCGCCGTCCTTCGCCCAGTCGACCCACTCCTTGAGCGGGCCCTCGATCGCCTTGCCGAGCGCGAGCTGCACGGCCTCGACGGCGCTCTTGAGGATGCGGAGCGAGCCGCCGAGCCCGGCGTCCATCGAGGTCGCGGTGTCGGACGCGGCGCCCGTCACGTCGCGCAGCTTCGCGAGGAACGCGTCGAGCTGCTCGGCGTTCGCGGCGAGGGCGAGGCCGGCGCCGGAGGCGCGCACGTCGAAGATGTCCTTCGCGAGCGCGAGCTTGTCGGCGGTCGGGAGTCCGTTCATCGCGACGGCGAGGTCGCGGAAGATGTCCGGCAGGGCGCGGAGGTTGCCCTCCGCGTCCTTCACGGCGACGCCGATCGCGGCGAGCTTGCCCTGCGTGGCGGGGTCCGCGAACTGCTGCAACGCGCGCTTGACGGCGTTGCCGGCCATCGAGCCCTTGATTCCGACGTTGGCGAGGATGCCGAGCGCGGCGCTCGTCTCGCGGATGTCGTAGCCCGCGGCCTTCGCCTGCGGGCCGACCATCTTCAGCGCCTCGAAGAGGTCGTCGAGCGTCTGCGCGGAGTTGTTCGCGGTCGCGACGAGGACGTCGGCGGCGTCGCCCGCCTTTTCGGCGGAAAGACCGAACATATTGAGCGCGTTCGAGACGATGTCGGCGCTGCGCGCGAGATCGGTGCCGGTCGCGCGGGCGAGCGAGAGGACGGACGAGATCGCGTCGTCGATCGCGCCGGACTTGAAGCCGGAGCGGCCGAGGGCGGCCATCGCGTCGGCCGCCTCCTTCGCGGTGTAGCTCGTCGAGGCGCCGAGCTCGCGCGCCTTCGCGGAGAGGGCGTCGAACTCCGCGCCGGTCGAGCCGGTGACGGCCTGCACGCTGCGCATCGCGTCGTCGAACGAACCGAACGCGGAGGCGGCGAGGCCGAACGGCGCGACCATCCCGGCGGAGACGGCGAGCAGCGACGAGCCGATGCTCTGGCACGACGCGGCGAAGGAGCGGAGCCTGCCCTGCGCCGCGCCGAGGCCCTTCATGAAGGCGCCGTCGCGGGCGGTGATCTCGACGAACGCGCCGCCGGCGCGGATGTCGCGGGCGCTACTCGGCACGGCGCGCCTCCCTCCGGCTTGCGCCGGCCATCCCGCGGAACACGTCCGCGACGGCCTTGACCGACTGTTCCTTCGTGAGCTTCACGGCGTCGCTTCCTTTCCTGCGGTTCCTGTTCCTTGTCGAGTAGGGGTTGAATTCGTCCGGCGTGTACGGCTGGGGCCGCTGCTTCCTGTCGCGGTTCACGTTCGCGACGAGCGCCAGGAGGGCGGAGGTCCGCGCCCATTCGCGCTCCTCGCGCCCCTCCGCCATCCAGACGAGCTCGCGGAGGGTGCGCGGGCCCGGGTCTACGCCGACGGCGCCGGCGAGGCGGCAGGCGGCGCGGACGGCGTCGAAGGGCTCGGCGTCGCCGCCGGCCCCTCCTCGCCCGCCATCCGCGCGAGCTCCGCGTCGACCTCCGCCTCGTTCCGGCTCCGCGCCTCCTTCGCCAGGTCCATCGCGCGGCGCCACCTTGCGCGGACCGGGGTCGGGAAAAAATCCACGATCTCCTCGACGAGCGCGTCGGCGGCCGCCTCGACGGCGTCGCCGGCGAGCGCCTCGCCGAACTTCTCGGGCGTGACCTCGCGCGCCTCCGCCTCCGGGCGCACGATCGCGTAGAGCACGTCGGCGAGCAGGACGGGGTCGGTGGCGAGCCTCTCGAGGACACTCTCGCCGCCGGGGGCGGTGCGGCCCGCGGCGGCGAGGTCGACGCCCGCTTCGTCGCGGACGCGGCGGATGGTGGATACGGTGACGGAGATCTGCCAGCGGTGGCCGGCGTTGTCGGTGTAGGAGCGGGGCATGGCGGGAGAAACCTATGCGGGGCGTTTCGGTTGCGGGGTGCGGGACGGCGCGCGCCGCCCGCCTCGCGGCGGACGGGCGCGCCGGGCGCGGCGCCTACGAGTTGGAGGCGGTCGCGCAGGAGAACGACGGCGTCGAGCCGAGCGACGGGCGCAGCGTCACCGCGACGCCCTCGCCGTCCTCCAGGGGCTGCGAGACGCCGAAGTTCGTGATGACCATCGTCGCGGAGAACGAGAGGTTGCCGCCGGAGACGGCCACGGAGGCGGCGGTGCGCCCCGTGAACATCGACAGGAGGCCGGCGAACGAGTCGCCGCCCGTGAGGATGTTGAACTCGATGCTCGCGTCCTTGAGCGTGCCCAGGTGGGCGCGCCAGCCGTTCGAGTTGCGCGTGGTGACGTCGGCGTCGCCGCGCTCGATGTTGAGCGTGACGTCCTTCGCGTCCTTGATCTGCGAGCCGCCGACGGTGAGCACGCAGTCCAGACCGAGCTTGTACTTTGCCATTTTCGGGTTTCCTTTCGAGGGGTGAAGCTTACGAGCCGGAGCCGCCGGTCACGTCCAGTTCTGGCGCGTCCGAGGAGCTCGTCACGGGCGCCGGGCGCAGCGTCACGGAGACGCTCTCGGCGTCCTCGAGGGGCTGCGAGCCGCCGAAGTTGGTGACGACCATCTTCGCGGTGAAGGAGACGTTGCCGCCGCCGACCACGACGTCGACCGCGGCGCCGGAGTTGAAGAGCGTCGCGAGCTTGGTGCCGTCCGCGCCGCCGGTGAGCAGCTCGAACTCGATGGATGCGTCCATGAGGGTCGCCATGTGCATCCGCCAGCCCTGGGCGGCGCGCGTGGTGACGTCGGCGTCGCCCGCCTCGATGTTGAGGGTGACGTCCTTCGCGTTCTCGATTTCGACGGAATCCACCGTGAGGGTGCAGTCCAGTCCGAGTTTGTAGGCCATTTTCGTGGTTCCTTTCGGTGGTGTGTTGGGAGGGGTGGGGAAAGGGTGCTAGGAGGCGGCCGTCACGGTCGCCTGGAAGTGCGCGGCGATGTACGGCGCGCAGCGCTCGAGGGCCGGGCCCATCACGGAGCGGCGCACGTAGTGCCGCCCGTAGTACTCGCCGCCGAACTCGTGCGCGTTCATCGCGAAGCCGACCTCGCTCGCGATCGGGCCGACGACGGCGGCGAGGTCGCGCGCCTCGACGGCGTAGCGGATCGCGCGCCTCGCCTGGCCGCGGCGCGAGTGGACCGGGTGCCCGACGGGCGCCGGCTTCGGGTCCACCTTGATCGAGAGCATCGCCGCCTTGCGGATGTACGCGGCGGCGAGGCGGATGCCGAGCGCGGTGCCGCGCAGCATCTTGTCGGCGACCTGCCCGGCGCGCAGCTCCGCGCGCACGTTCGCGTTGCGGATCCGCTCCTCCTTCCTGACGAGGGCGTTCTCCGCCTTGCGCTGGAGGAGGAAGCGCTGCGCGGCGCGGCACTCGGCGGCGTACTCCGCCTTCGCGGTCCGCAGCGAGATCCGGCCCTCCTCGTAGAGCTTGCGCCAGTAGCGCTTGCCGCGGAGGCCGTCGTCGTGCGGGCCGAGGACGCCGCCGGCCCGCGCGAGGCCGATGCCCCGCACGAGCGGCCGGTCCCAGTAGGCGGCGTTGGAGACGCGCCGGCTCACGGCTCGCCCCCTTCGCCGCCCGGCGACTCGTCGCCGCCGGAGGATTCGTCGCCCCAGTCGTCGTCGCCCGCGTCCGGCTCGTTCGGCGTGACGCCGATCAGCTCGACGCGCGCGGAGCCGGCGAACAGCCCCTGCTCGAGCCAGAGCTCGGGGTGGTAGAGCGGGTCGGTCTTGACGCTGGCGACGGCGAAGCCGCCGCCGACGGAGGCGCCGGAGAGGATGCGCGCGATCTTGCGCACGTCCTCGACGAGCAGCGGGAACTCCGCGTCGGTCGCCTTCTTCAGGACGCACACGTCGAACGCGACGCGCTCGGCGCCCGCGACGCGGGCGACGGGGTCGGCCTCGACGGACGCCGGGACGACGACGACGCGGCGCGCCGCAGCCTCGGTCGCGACGCGCTCGATCTCGAGCACGTAGTCCACGGTCGCGCCGTAGCGCGACGGAAGGCACGCGCAGATCCCCGCGGCGAGGTCGGCGATGCTCGTCATAGCGCGGCCCCCGCCTGGAGCTTCGTGTGGACGCGCCGCGCCCGGTGCAGCGGATCGCTCCACCGCCAGCACGGCTCGCCGCCGACGGACAGCACCTCGAAGGCGCGCCCGTGCCACGTCACGACGTCGCCGCGCCGGGGCTCGAGCGCGCCGAGCGCGTCCGCGCCGAAGATGAAGTCGCGCGTCTCCGTGCGGATCGTCGCGCCGGACGCGGCGACCTGCGAGAAGACGGTGCGGCCCACGACGGCGGGGACGTCCCGGAGCGCCACCGCCGCGTCCGTCCCCCGCGCCGCGCGCGAGTACGAGACGAGCTCGCCCGCCGCGCCGGCAAGGTCGGCGCGGAGGCTCGCGGTCCCTTCGTCGAGCACGTTCATCGGCGGGCGGGCGTGGCGGGGTTCCCTTCCGTTCCCTGCGGCGACTAGCCGAGGCGGACGCGGACGGCCGTGTCGCCGGCCGCGCCGGCGGCGACGACGTAGCCGATGCGGGTGAGCGCGTCGGGCAGCGAGTCGTCGTCGGAGCCGTCGGAGGTCGTCGCGTCGAAGGTCGGCGCGCCGTCCTTGCCGAGGTACACGGCGGTGCCGACGGGGACGGCCGCGGCGAGCGCGGTCACGTCGACGTCGAAGACGCCGGCGAGGGCGAGCGCGCCGAGCGCGCCGGCCGCGATGGGGAGCTTGGCGACGCCGACGGCGAAGCCGAGGTCGACGAGGGCGCCGGCGGCCACCGCCGCTTCGGGCGTGTAGTCGATCGTGTCGGCGTTCTGGACGAATTTTGCGGACATTTCGGATGTTCCTTGTTTGGTGTGTGTGTGAAACGGGGGCGCGCCGCCCGCGCCGCGGAAGGCTAGGCCGCCGCGGCGCGGGGGAGGCGCGTGCGCCTAGTTGGCGCCCTTCGCGAAGACCATGCCGCGGGTGTCCTGCTCGCGGACGCCCACGTCGAAGTAGACGCGCCAGGAGATCCCCAGCTCGTCGAAGTCGACGTTGCCGCGCTCGACGGTCGGCGCGCGCTTGCCGCGCAGGTAGCCGATCTCGAAGGCGGGCAGCGTGGCCGGCTCGGCGAACAGGTACCAGCCGGTCGCCGACGCGAGGTACGGCGAGCCGACGACCTGGAGGCCGTAGCGGGAGAGCGCGTTGAACGCGGGGCGGGCGACGTCGGTGGCGCCGGCGACGACGACCTGGAGGCCGTTGACGATCTCCTCGGCGTCGATCTCGAGGTCCGCGGGGACCACGAGGAACTTCGGCATCACGTTGATCGGCTGCTTGTCGGCGTCCTTCTGCTTGCGGAAGGTCTCGACGGCCTTCTTGAGCGAGGAGAGCTGGAGCGCGGAGGTCGTGCCGGTGAGGTAGTTGCCGTGGTCGGCGTGGAAAAGCGCCTTGCCGTCGGCCTGCGTCGGGTTCGCCTGGAGCCGGGTGAAGAACAGCTGGTCGACCTTGCGCGCGGCGCGTCCGCCCATGTAGGCGGGGACGCGGAGGAACGCGCCGAGATCGTCGTTGTAGATCATCTGGCGGGTGAGCGAGAACATCTTGGCGTAGGTCTCGAGCTTGTTCGTGGCCTTCTCCTCGCCGAGCGAGCCGTGCTTGATCTTGCCGTCCGGCGCGACCTGCTCGAGGTCGCCGACGTCCGTGAGGCGGTAGCGGTCCGCGACCTTGAAGTCGTTGAGGTCCGCCTTCGCGCAGAGCTTCTCGGCGATGATCGGCTGCGCCTTGTACGCGGCGAGCAGCTTCTTGTTCGCGACATCCGAGAGAATGCCGGGCAGCGCGACGGTGGAGAACGCGGCGCGGATCGTCTCGTTGTCCATCGTGACGCCGGGCGTGACGCCGGAGGCGCGGACGCACTCGCGGACGACGTCGCGCAGGCCGATGCCGGCGTACTTCGCGGCGGCCTCGACGGCCTTCTCGGCCTCGGAGCCGCCCTTCGCGAGGTCGGCCTCGTCGAGGCCCGCGGTGATGGCGAGCGCGGCGGCGAGCACCTTCTCGGTCGGGGCCTCGGCCTTGACGATCACGGAGGGCGCGGGCGCGGGGCCGCGCTTGCGCAGCGCGGAGACGAGCGCGGCGTTGGTCGCCTCGATCGTCCAGCCCTCGGCGACGGCCTGGGCCTGGATCTCGGGGAACTCCCCGCCGCAGGCGGCGGAGATCGCGGAGACGCGCTCGCGCTCCGCCTTGACGGCGGCGGCGGCGGCGGCCTCGATGTCGGCCGCGGCGGGCTTCGCCTCGGGGGCGGGCGCCGGCGCGGGATTGGTCGGGGCGGCGGCCTCGACCTGCTTCGTGTCTTTCTCTTCCATTTTTATCTGGAGGTTCGGGGTTGGTGTGAAAGCCGCCGCGACGTGCATGTTGGTGGAGCGGTCCGCGCCCACGGCGACGACGCTGACCTCTCGGAGTGTGGTTTTCGTGGCAAGGATGAACGGCGCCTTGATCGTGCGCCCGTTCACGGTGCGCGATCCTTCGCGCACGCGCTCGGCCTCGGACATTTCCGCGCCGATGGAAAGCTGCCAGTCCGCGCCGAGCTTGCCCTGGCGGACGATCTCGCGCGCGGCGTCGGTGCCGGAAACGATCTCGCCTTCGATCTCGATGCCCCGCTCGGTCTTCTTCGCTGCGACGTTGCCGAGACGGTTGTCGGTGCTCCACGCATTGTGATCGCGCAGCAGCGGCACCTTCGCCGGGACGGTCATCCCGGCGATGTCGACGACGACGGGATATTCAAATCCCACTCCCAGCTTGCCGCCCGAATAGGCGACGCCGGAAACCTTCGCGGGCTTCTCCTCCTTCGTCTCGGGCGCGGGCTTCGCGTCCGCGGCGGCGGCGGCCTGGACCTCGGCCGGCTTCGCGGTTTCTGGCTCGGCCTGCCCGGCCTTCTGTTCGGCGGCGGTGTCTTCGTTCATCGTTCTCTAGTCCTCGTTCGAGTTGGCGGATTCGTCGTCGAGGGCGTCGCCGGGGTCGGCGCCGGGCTGCGGCAGGCCGAGCTTCTTGAGCAGGTCGCGTTCCTTCGCGATCTGCCGGACCTCGGCCTCCCAGTCCTTGCCCTGCTTGGCGTACTCCGCCGAAAGGGTCGTTGTGAGGTTCACGAGGCGCACGGCCTGCGCCCGCGCCTCCTTGTTCGGATCGACGTGCTCCTGGCCGTCCCAGTACCAGACGAACGGCACCTTCGCGGCGTCGAGCGGGCGGTTGCGGAAGAGCGCCCACTCGCGGAGCCAGCGCCGGAAGAGCGGGTCGAGGAGCCGTCGCTCGGTGAAGTCCTGCTCCACGCGCAGCGAGCGGAAGTAGACCTGGTGGTCGAGGCGGCCGCTCGCGTAGTTGTAGCCGGACGAGTTGCCGGCCGCGACGTTGAACGGGATGTTCAGGCAGCGCGCGATCTCGTTCAGGATCTCCTTCTTGAACTCCGCGTAGTTGCTCGCCGGCTGCTTGGGATCGAGCTGCCCCATCTTCCAGCCCTCGGGCAGCGTCGTGACGAGGTTGCGCTCGAGCGCGATCGTCTCGAGCGGCTTCACGTCCGCCGCCGTCTCGGGCGGCATGTCCGTGTAGAGCACGGCGGCGAAGTCCGCGGCGCTCTCCGCCGCGGTGAGCACCGCGAGCGTGTAGCGCCGGAGCTGCGCGAAGAGCGGCAGCGCGGGCGTGAGCTCCGGGACGCCGCGGTGCTGGCCGGGCCGGTCCTCGCGGAAGAGGTGCGCGACGGCGCTCGCGGGGTATTCGATCGCGGAGTCCTCGCGCTCGCCGAGGCCCCAGGGGGAGCCGGGGTGGTGGTTCAGGACGCGGTAGAAGAGCGGGTTGCCGAAGCGGTCGAAGCGGATGCCGTCGACGTGCTGCGGATCCTCGTCCGCCGCGTCGTAGGCGCCGCAGACGCGGTCCGCCTCGACGAGCTGCACGTCGAGCGCGACGGCGTCGAACGGCACGCGCGGGTTGACGACGAACAGCGCGAACGCCTCGCCGTCCTGCGCGCGCGCCATCCGCACGGTGCGCAGCTTCTCCGGGAGCCCGATCGCCTGCGACCAGATCTCGAAGTCGCGCTCGATCTCCGCGCAGAGCTCGGGCTCGTCGGGGAGCCGCACCTGGAGCGCGGGCCCGGTGCCGACCATGTCGTTCGCGAGCGTGAGCACGATGCCGCGGGCGTAGGAGTTGTTCGCGACCTCGTAGCGCGCCCGGGCGCGGAGCGTCCGGCGCACGTCGGGGCTCGCCTCGGCGTCGGCGGAGAGCCAGCCGGCGGCGGACCAGTGCTTGCGGTTGTCCGGCGTCGTCTCGGCCGCGTCGTAGCGCGCCTGCACGCCCCGCTGGAAGCCGCGGTTGAACGCGGCGGCCGCGGTCGCGATCGCCGAGGAGCGCGCGGAAGAAGCGGCCGCGGCACGCGGGGCGGCGTGGCGGGGTGCGCGAGAGCGCCTCGGGGCGGGAGCGAGCGCGGTGCTCATCGGATCGCGCCTCCCGCCTCCATTTTCGCCAGCCGGAACCCGATGCCGCGGCGAGACTCCGCCGCCTCCTTGCTCTTCAGATAGCGATCGAAGGCGATCTGGTCGGGCAGCGAGTGCTGCTCGACCCGCTGGCCGTCGACTTCGACGACCTTCGGCTTCGTGGCCTGCTGTGCGAGCGTGGCGGCGTCCATTTGTGGCGGGGTCTCCTTGTAGGCCCCCCGCCTCTCGGTTTTTCTGCAACGCCGGCAGGTTGCGAAAAACCTACGCGACCCGCATAAACACGGGAGAAAAAATTTTTTCGCCCCGTGCAAAAAGGGGGCGGCGGAAGCCCTTGCGAGGCTCCCGCCGCCCGGAACGCGCGCGCCGATCCGCTACTCGACGCGCACGAGCTCCGCGCCGGGGCGCGTCTTGAGGCGCTTCTCGGCGAACGAACGGTAGAGGAACGGCCCGAGGTAGAGGCCGGCGTCGAGGACGTACCAGCCCGGCCGGCGCGGCCTGCGCCTCGTCGGCGCGTGCTTGAGGCGCGAGGGGCGGGAGACGCGAGCCGCCTTCGCGGCGTTCGCGCGACGCGCCTCGCGCTGCGCCTTCGTGAGGTTCGCGTTGCTGCGCTGCGCGGCCTCCGCGAACGTGAGCGGCCGCGGGCGGTTCCACGGAGGATCCTCGCGGACCGTCTCGACGGCGGCGAGCGCCGCCTCCGCGTCGCCCCTGCGTTCCACGGCGCGCCGGAGCGCGTCGGCCTGCTTGTCGGTGATCGTCTGCATCGGGGTCGAGTCTAGCACGGGGTGGACGTTCGGGCAAGCGCGGGATCGTCGCCCGGTTCCCAGTCGCCGGAGCGGAGCTTCACGCATCGCACGCCGACGTAGCGCGGGTGCTCGCGCAGGAACGCCGAGCAGTCGCGCCGGCGCTTGAAGTCGCGGACGGAGCCGGTCGGCGCGTGGACCGCGCACCAGAGGACGGGGAGGCGCCTGCGCTTCACGTCCGCTCCTCCTTCCGCCAGCCGCCGCGCTCTGCGACGATCCACTTGAGCCGGAAGAGCTCGTTCGCCGCCGTGCCGTAGCGCACGAGCGCGTCGACGATCTGCTCCTTCGTGAGCGTGCGCAGCGCCTCCTTGAGCTCGTCCACCTGCCAGCGCGGCAGAGCCGACTTCGGCGCGAAGAGCGAGAGCGCGATCTCGCGCACGGTCGCGCAGTTCTCGCCGGGCAGGTAGTAGATCGAGTCCGGCGACCGGCCGTTCGCGAGGTCGTTGAGCTGGTCGACCGCGTCCTGGAGCGGCTCGCCCTCCTCGGTGCGGTAGTCCGCGTCCGCGGCATCGTCGACGAACCGCGAGATCTCCTCCGAGAGGCGGTAGCCGTCGTCGGTCATGTCCTGGTTGTCGCGCACGTACTTGATGGTCGTCATTTCGTTTTTCCTTTCGCAAAGAGCTGTTCAAAGGTTTCTTTCATTCGTTCGCGCTCGGCTGGCGTGTCGTATTCCGGACCGCCGACACGGATCCTGTCCTCGATGTACCAGTCGAGCCGCGGGAACATGTGGAAGAGCACGTCGTTCGCGTAGCAGGCCTCCGCCGGAACCATCGTCGAGTTGTTCCAGTAGTCGAGGAAACGGTCGCGGTCGGCTGGCGCGAGCTGGAGCAGCCGGCGGCGCAGGCGCCACCAGCCGGCGGCTTCCTCGTGGCGAATGCGGCGCAGACGGTCGAGCTCCATCCGCTCCTGCTGGTCGAGTCTCTCCTCGGCGGACGAGAACCGCGCCAGCTCGGGGAAGAGCGGCACGGAGTCCAGCTCGCGGCGCACGGCGCGCTCCGCGTTGCGGATGCGCGCCTTCGTGCGCTGCGCGACGGTCGCGCGCGGAATGCGGCTCGTGTCGTGGCGGATCGTCAGCATTTCGCGGCGACCTCCTTCGGGATGTCGGTCTCGCCGGAGAAGCGCGTCGCCGCCGCGAGGATCTCGCAGGTGACAAGCGCCCAGTTCGCGCGGGCGGCGGCGAAGCGGGCGTCCGCCTCGCTCCGGCAGTCGCGGAGGTCTGGCTTGGGCGCGATCTTCGTCGCGGCGAAGAACAGTTCCGCCGTGCGAACGCGCAACACCTCGCGCGAGGCGTCGCGAAGCTCGCGGAACGCGGCGACGAGCTCCTTCTGGCTGTACTTGGTGATGATGGACGGCATGGCTGATTTCTCCATTCCTAGTACGCCGCGACCAGACGGTCGCGGCCGTTCGCGTTGTGGAAGCGGTAGGCGTTCGAGCCGCGCAGCTTGATCTCGCCGACCGGCTCCCACGAACCGTCGCGCGAGACGTGGACCTTTTCGCCCGTGCTTCCCGGGTTGCGCTTCATGTAGTCCTTCGCCGCGCGAAGCGAGGCGAAGTCGATCGCGTCAGACTGTCCGGCGGGCGTCACGTAGTAGATCGTCATGGCGTTGCCCTCATCTCTAGACGTTGGCGACGATGAACTTGCGGACGTCCTCGATCGGCATCGCCGAGAGCAGCCGGTCGACGAGCTCGTCGCGGGCGTTGCGCTCGGCCATTGTCGTTTCCAGCGCGTCCCGCAGCCTGGCGATGGTCGCGTTCGCGGTCGCGAGCTCCTGTTCGCTCTTCTCCGCGACGCGGCGAAAGTCCTCCGCGCGCTTGTCCGCGGCCTTCACCGCATTCTTCGCGTATTCCTTCGCGTCCGCCAGCCGGCGGACGGCGCCGATCACCTTGTCGGACAGGGCGCAGAACTCGTCCTTGTCGACGTCGAGGAGCGCCATGTACGCCTTCTCGACGATCTCCTCGTAGTGCTCGCGCTCGATGGGCTTCCGCTTGAGCGCTTTCATCCGGGTCGTGTACTCTTCGTAGTTCATCTTGTGTTTCTCCGTGTGTGTGGTTGTGTGGTTGTGGTTGTGTGGTTGTTCGGTTTCGCCCCTCCCGCGCTCGGCGGGAGGGGCGCGAAGTCTCTAGGCGGCGCAGTAGCGGGCGACGCGCTCGGCGACCTCGAAGGGGATGTGGATCGTACGGGCGACAAACGCAGCGCCGTCCGCACGTCCGTACCAGTCGCGCGAGATTCCGACGAACACGCCACGCGCGGCGCGGTGGACACGGACGCGGACGTTGAAGAGCGTTTTGTCATCGCGAACCCAGTCGAAGACGTCGCCATCGTCTCCGAGGAGCGCGGCGCAGAGATCGACCTGCTTCGCGGCGGGGATCCGCGCGGGGGTTTCGCCGAAGGTGCGCGCGGCGTCGTCGACGAGGTCGGCGACGGCGAAGCGGATGTCGCCCTTTCCGGCGTGCTGGACGTAGAGGCGCTTCGTTCCGCACTCGACGACGAGCGCCTGCTTGTCTTCCTGGATGATGTTCGCGGTGGTGTTCATCTTTTTTTTCTCCGTGTTTCGCAGGGGGTTGTTTGTGTTCGTGGTTGTTTCCCTTGCAACGCCCCTAAATCTAGCATACGCAGGGCGCTAAATCAAGCGAAAAATGCACGCGCCCCGCATTTTCCACGAATCGCCTCTCGGCAAGCGGCGTTTCGTTTGTGATTTGCCGGCCATTTGCCGGACTAATAGCCCCGCTTCTCCCGCTGGATCTGCGAGAGCGAGTAGCTCTTGCGCTTCGATGCGACCTTCTGTCCGCTCGCCGCAGGAAGCGCGCAGCCGCAGATCGACGCGGCCACGCAGCAGCCGACGGTCGTGTCGAGGAAGTGGTTGTCGTGGCAGTTCGGGCGCAGCTTCCACTCGTCGACCTGGCGCCCGCGGCCCTCGGTCCGCACCGAGTACTCGCTCGAGAGGTGCTCGCCGAACATCGCGTGCGTCTTCGGATCGTTCCCGAAGAGCAGCATCGCGCCCTTCGCGCCGGGAGACGCGAGCAGGCGCAGGCGCAGAAACGTCTTCCACCAGTTCGAGTCGAAGCTGACGTGACGCGCCGCTCGCTTGCCCTGTACACTCGGGATCCGCCAGTTGAGACCGACGCGTTCGCCCTGCTGCTTCTTGATTTCGGAGAACGGCTTGCTCGCCGCGCCGACGTAGCGCCCGTGGCACGGCAGCACGACGGCCGCGTGGACCGACTCGCGAGCGAACTGGTAGACCGTCTCGGTGCTCTCGCCCCAGTTGGCGTCCACGAGGCAGCGCTCGATCCGCAGCTCCGCGCCGTCGCGCCGGCGCCACGCGCGGCCGAGCAGGTCGTCGGCAAGCGTGTCCAGTCCCTTGCGGAGGATCTCCTCGAGGCCGCCCAGGTCCGGGAACTCGCGCTGGAGCGTCCGCGTCGCGCTTGAGAGCGTGAACTTGCGTCGCTTCTGGTCTGGGAACGAGCCGTAGTCGACGACGTAGCCCGTGAAGTCGTCGGCGAACGCGGCCACGGTGTAGTAGAGCAGCGTCTTTTGCACGTCGATCATCGCGACGAGGTGCGTGGCGTTCTCCGGCACCTCGCCGCGCTCGTGGTTGTCCAGACGATGAGCGACGCCGTCGACCGTGAGCTGCTCGTCGTCGCCGAGCGACTCGGCGAGCGGCTCGTTCTGGTACTCCGCGTAGAACGCGCCCTCGTCGGCGAAAAGCTGGTTCATGATGTACTCGACCGCCGAGAGCTCGTTCTTGCCGTAGCGCTCCTTCCACGCCGGCCGGCATCCGGCGTCCATCTCGGAGCGGTGCGTCCGGTAGAACTCCGTCGCGCGATCGTGCGTGCCGTCGAGCGCCATCTGCTCGTCGCGCAGTTCGCGGTAGCGCCGCCAGAGACCCTTGCTCTCCTTCGCCGTCCAATCCGTAGGGAACGCGTAGCAGAGCTTCATCTTCTCGCCCTGCCACTCCGGGTGCTTCTTGCGGTCGAGAATCTCGTCGGCCATGTCGCCCGCCTGGATCACCGTGCAGGCCATCACGCCGGAGATGTTGACGTTCGGGCCGGCGAGCTTGAGCACGTCGCGCATGAGGATCTTGACGCGGTAGTCCGTCTGCGAGATCGACTTGGCGCTCTCCGCCGTCTGCGGGT
>Ga0310786_10001544_pt1 | contig 37063 bp, 30 predicted proteins | sample AusTroGonzalo_MG_FD_203881 | JGI IMG/M metagenome (GOLD analysis project Ga0310786, IMG submission 203881) | Bovine rumen microbial communities from tropical cattle in Woodstock, Queensland, Australia - Gonzalo_03 (v2) (version 2) | ecosystem: Host-associated > Mammals > Digestive system >... | reverse complement strand
GGTCTATTCCTAAGTGATTGAAATGACCACGGGCGATGTCATCATCGGTACCGAACGTGGTATCTTCAGAACCAAGAACATTGGTGCCGCCAACGTTGAATGGGTCGCTGAAAGTCACATGCTGGGCGAAGTCACGGTGATGGATTTGAAGCAGCAGCTGATTGAACAAGTGGACAAGGAGATTGTCAATGTTACTGAAGATGGCACCTTCGTCACTGAGTATCCTGGCGTTCACAATACGGGCATCATCTATGCCGCCACCTACGGCAGAGGCGTGTTCCGTTGCGAGAACTACAAGAAGACCGCTACGAGCGTTCCCGAGACTCCTGTCGTCGTTGAGACCACCGTGTCGCTCTATCCTAACCCGGTTCAGGGCATGGCGACCGTCAGCTTCAACGTGACTGGAAACACCGAAGTCAGCTACCAAGTGTTTGACTTGATGGGCCGCATGGTGAAGTGCGAAAGCATCGGCCGCGTCGCCGAAGGCAACCATGAGTTCAGCATCAACACCGAAAACCTCAGCACCGGCTCCTACATCCTGCGTCTCAACCAGGGTGGCACGAGCAACTGCGTGAAGTTTATGGTGTATTGATTTTGATTCACTAAGCTTAAGACAAGAGGACGACCTTTCGGGCCGTCCTCTTTTTTGAAACATGAACAGCAAGAGAATACATAAAGTCCTTATCGCTAACCGAGGTGAAATCGCAGTGCGCATCATTAAGACCCTGCGTAAACTGCATATCGCTTCTGTGGCAGTATTTGCCGACAACGACACCAACGCCCTGCACCGTCGCTTGGCCGACGAAGCCTGCCCTTTGGGCAGTGGCGCCTTGAAAGACACCTACCTTAACGTCCGTAAGATCATCGACGCGGCCTTGGATGCCGGCGCCGATGCTATCCATCCCGGATATGGCTTTCTCTCTGAGAGCCCCGAGCTGGTGGAGGCTTGCGAGGCCAACAGCCTCATCTTCATCGGCCCCGATGCCCAGTCGATGCGCCTGATGGGCAACAAGATTGAAGCGAGGAAGATGGCTATCAAGAATGGCATCCCCGTCACTTTCGGCACCATGGGTAGCCACGACGACATCATGGCGCAAGCAGATGCATTGCCTTATCCCGTCTTGATTAAGGCCGCGGCTGGCGGTGGTGGCAAAGGTATGCATGTCGTCTGGCATAAAGAGGACTTGAAGGATGAGTTGGAACGCGCCTCACGCGAAGCGGAGAAGTACTTCGGCGACGGCACAGTGTTCGTTGAGCAATACATCGAAAACCCGCGCCATATCGAGGTGCAGGTGCTCGCCGACCACTTCGGCAACGTCATCCATCTGCATGAGCGTGAATGTACCATACAACGCCGCTACCAGAAAATCATTGAGGAGTCGCCCTCGCCGACGCTGACGGAAGAAAAACGCCAGCAACTGTGCGACACTGCGGTCAAGCTGTGCAAGGTCATAGGCTATCGCAATGCAGGCACGGTGGAGTTTCTCGTCGACAAGGGCCTGAACTTCTACTTCCTTGAGATGAACACCCGTATCCAGGTGGAGCATCCCGTCACCGAGATGCGCACGGGCATCGACATCGTGGAGGAACAGATCCGCATTGCGAGAGGGAAGGAGATGGGCTGGACGCAAGATGCCATACAACCACAAGGCCATGCCATAGAGCTGCGTATCTACGCCGAAGACCCCGCCAATGGCTTCTTGCCCACTCCAGGCAAGGTGACGGCATACCACGAGCCTCAGGTGCGTGGCGCACGTGTCGACAGCAGCATTGACGGCGCCTGCTTGGTGTCGGAGGCCTACGACCCGATGATTGCCAAACTGACATGCCACGGCAAAGACCGTCAGTCGGCCCTCGAGACCGCCCGACAGGCATTACGGGAGTTCATCATCCAAGGCTTGACCACCAACAAGGCCTATCTTTGGGAGGTGATTAAAGATGAAGATTTTGTCGCCAACAAGATCGATACCTCGTTCTGCACCACCCATCAAGAGGCTTTACTGAAGGCCATGGAGATGAGCCGTAACACCCAGAGTGTGAACGACATCGTAGCCGCTTTCCTGATGTACGACTTCTGCAAGAAACAAGTTGAGCAGCACCCCGAAAACGTCTGGGAGGAAATCGGCTATTGGCGTTATCAGATGCAACTGACTGTAGACGTGGAAGGCAAGAAGGTGCCAGTGAGCATCGAGGCTGCCGAGGCTGGAAAGATCAGCGGCGTGATAGGGGAGGCTCCCTTTGTGGTGGAGTTCATCCAATACGACAACAAGCAGCTGAAAATCATGCTCAACGGCCGCACCGAGACGGTGTATTGCTCCGTCAACGACGAGCAGAAGACCATCGTCAATTTCCATGGCCTCAACATCACCTGCTGCCGCAACGACCAGCTGAACGAGACATGGGACTATGCCTGCAAGGAGATGGTGAACGACAAGACTAGACTGGTGTCGCCCATGCCTGGTAAGGTGGTAAAAATCAACATCAAGGAAGGCGATGAGGTGAAAGAAGGGATGATCATGATGGTGGTGGAGGCCATGAAGATGGAAAACAACATCGTGGCATCGGGCACCGCCAAGGTGAAGAAAATTCTTGTCACCGAAGGCCAAATGGTAGACAATAAAATGCAGCTAATTGAGTTGGTATAACATGTAAGGACGCATCGAATGCGTCCGCTAAAACAAGCAAATATGAACTTCGACCTCACCAAAGAACAGGAAGCCCTCCGCCAGCGTGTGCGTGACTTCGCCGAACAGGAAGTGAAACCCGTAGCCCGCGAAAACGACGAACAACAGCATTTCGACGTCGGTCTGACCCTAAAGATGGCTGAACTCGGCCTTCTCGGCATGACCGTCCCGAAAGAATACGGCGGCCAAGGGCTCGACAACCTGAGTTATATCATCGCCGTGGAAGAGCTGGCCCGTGTGGACGGCTCCACCGCCGCCACCATCGCCGCCGACAACTCACTTGGCATCGGCCCCATCAAAGATTATGGCACCGAGGAGCAGAAACGCAGGTACCTGCCTCAGCTCTGCAAGGACCGCCTCTGGGGCTTCGGCCTGACGGAAGAAGACGCCGGCAGCGACTCGCGCGGCACCAAGACCACAGCCCAGTTTGACGGCACCTTCTGGCATCTCAACGGCTCGAAGATCTTCATCACCAACAGTGCGACGCCCATCAGCCTTGGCACCACCGTGCAGGCCGTGTCGGGCATGAAGGACGGTAAGCCGGAGTTCACCGCCTTGCTGGTGGAGAACAAAAGAGAAGGCTTCACCCAGACTCCTATGCACGACAAGATGATGTGGCGCGCCTCCAACACCGGCAAGCTCATCTTCAACGACGTGCGCCTCTCCGAAGACTGCATCCTCGGCAAGCCAGGCGAAGGCTCGCATATCATGCTCGCCACCCTCGACTCGGGTCGTCTTTCCATCGCCGCCATGGGTCTCGGCTGCGCTCAAGGCGCCTACGAGATGGCCTTGGCCTACTCCAAGAAACGTGAGCAGTTTGGCAAGCCGGTGTGCAAGTTCCAAGCAGTGAGCTTCAAGTTGGCCGACATGGCCATGAAGATTGATGCGGCACGTGGCTTGCTCTATCGTGCCTGCTGGCTTAAGGACCAACACCGTCCCTTCGGCAAGGAAGCCGCCATGGCCAAGCTGTATTGCTCCGAGGTGGCCGCCGAGGTATGCGACAAAGCCGTCCAGGTGATGGGCGGTCACGGCCTGCTGAAGGAGTTCGACATGGAACGATTCTACCGCGACCAGCGCATCCTGCAAATCGGCGAAGGTACCTCTGAGATCCTTCGTCTCGTGATTTCACGCGCCATCGGCTGCTGATCCATCATCGTTGCATTATGGAAAAACACATTCTTTTAGGCAAGACGCCTGCCGAGATTCAGGAGGTCGTCGAGCAACTGGGATTGCCAAAGTTCACGGGCAAGCAGCTTGTAGACTGGCTCTACCAGAAGCGTTGTGCCTCGTTTGACGACATGACCAACCTCAGCAAGGCTGCGAGAGCCCTGCTGGCTGAGCATTACGAGACCGGATTGCAGGCTCCCGTCAAGGAGCAGGTGTCGACCGACGGCACGAAGAAATACCTCTTCCCCGCAGGTGAGCATTTCATCGAGGCAGCTTACATCCCCGATAGGGAACGCGCCACGTTGTGTGTCTCCACGCAGGTGGGCTGTCAGATGGACTGCCTCTTCTGCGCCACGGGTAAACAAGGCTTCCAGAAGAACCTCTCCGTTGCCGAGATCATGAACCAGATCCTCAGCCTGCCCGAGTTCGACACGCTGACCAACATCGTCTTCATGGGCATGGGCGAGCCTCTGGCCAACTACGACAACCTGATGCGCTCGCTCGACATCCTCACGCAGGAATGGGCCTTGGGCTGGAGCCCGACGCGCATCACCGTGTCGACCAGCGGCCTTATCCCCAACTTGAAGCGTTTCCTCGAAGAGTCGAAGTGCAACCTCGCTATCAGCATGCACAGCCCCTTCCACGATGAGCGCCTCAAGCTGATGCCCGTCGAGAAGAGCTATCCCATCAAGGAGGTCATCCACGCCGTCAAACAGCACGACTGGCACGGACAGCGCCGTTTGTCGTTCGAGTACATCATCTTCAAGGACCTCAACCACAGCAAGGAACACATCAAGGAAATCGCAAGGTTGCTAGGTAGCACGCGTTGCCGCTTTAATCTAATTAGGTATCACGCCGTGCCGGGCATTCCGCTGAAGAGCCCCGATGCCGCTACCATGACGTGGTTCCGCGACGCCTTGAACGAGAAAGGCATCATCGCCACCGTCCGAGCGTCACGAGGGCAGGACATTGACGCCGCCTGCGGTCTGCTGTCGACGAAAAATCTATTATAAATCATGGTTGTAGAGAAGTTTCCCGAAACGTCTCAGAAAAACGCAATGACAACATGTGTAGAGACGTTTCAGGAAACGTCTCTACATGTATTATAACGAACGTAATGATACTGCGAATCCGCCGCAAGGCGCCATCCTTACCTTCAGTTTCGATTTGTTCGCCACCGTCTTCTTGGTGATGGTGTAGGCTTGTGCGTTGTAATGCTCGTCGGGGATGCCGCTGGCGTCTTTGGCGTCACAATAGATCGTCGCCTCATATTTCGTTCCAGGCTTCAGGAAATCCAGTTTCACCTCCACCTCACGGGCATTCTCGTCGGTGATGCCGCCCACATACCATACGTCATGCGCTTTGGCGTTCTGTAAATCTTTTGCCGTGGCGTCGTCGGGCAAGGCGTAAACGAACTTCGTGGCGTTGGACACCACGCCTTTCTTGCCGTCGGGCAGCGTGCCGACACCTTCGGCGGCCTTGTTCAAGGTCGACAGCTTGGGGTGGCGTGCCGTGACGATGTAGGCGCCAGGCTCGGCTTCGAGGTAGAGGCTCTTGTCCCAGTCTACGGCCACATCCTTGATGAACTGGAAGGCGTCCATGAAGGGCTCGTAATGTTCGGGGAAGTCGGCGGCCATCTGCAGGGGCGAGTAGAAGGTCACATACAGACCCAGCTGGTTGCAGATGGTGGTCTTCATCTTTTGGCCCCACGACACAATCTTACCCATGTCGGTCTCGAAGATGCCGGGCGTGTAGTCCATCGGGCCGCCTTGCAGGCGAGTGAATGGCAGGATGGTGGTATGTCCGGGGTTGATGCGTTCGCGGAACTCGGTGCCCATGGCGCTTTCGTTACCGATCATATTGGGCCAGGTGCGGCAGAGACCTGTGGGTCTTACCGCCTCGTGTGAGTTGACCATGATATGGTGTTTGGCCGCCTCGGTGATGCAATAGTGGTAGTGGTCGTTGATGGGCTGGCTGTAGTGGCCTTCGCCGAAGGGGATGATGGTGCCCACATAGCCGCCTTTCACGGCGTCGTAGCCGTATTGGTTCATCAGGGTATAGGCCTGTTCCAGCCAACGCTCGTAGTTCCTCGTGGAGGCCGAACTCTCATGGTGCATGATGAGGCGGATGCCCTTCTCGTGGGCGTATTTGTTGAGTGCGGGCAGGTCGAAGTCGGGGTAGGGGGTGAGGAAGTCGAAGACGAACTCCTTCTGTTTGCCGTACCAGTCCTCCCAGCCGATGTTCCAGCCTTCGATGAGGAGGGCGTCGAAGCCATTGGCGGCGGCGAAGTCGATATAGCGGCGCACGTTGGCGTTGTTGGCGCCATGCTTGCCGTTGGGCTTGGCGTGTTCAAAGTCGGTCTCTCCAAGTCTTACCGAGGGGAAGTCATCGGTATAGCACCAGGTGCTCTTGCCCGAGATCATCTCCCACCACACGCCCATGTATTTCACGGGGTGGATCCACGACACGTCTTCCAAGACGCAGGGGTCGTTGAGGTTGAGGATGAGACGCGAGGCGAGTACGTCGGTAGCCGAGGTGCAGACCATGACGGTGCGCCAAGGGGTATGGCAAGGCGCTTGGATGCGGCCTTTGTAGCCTGTGGCGTCGGGGCAGAGGAAGGCACGGAACACGAGGTTCTTGTCGTCGAGGTCGAGGTGCATGGTGGGGAAGTCGAGTGTGGCGGCCTCGTGGATGTTGACGTAAAGGCCGTCGTCGGTCTTCATCTGCAGGGCGGTCTGCACGCCGGTGGGCGAGAACGCCGTCCAAGGCCAGCCGCCGTCTTTGTGGCCTGCCTCCCACAAGTCACGGATCTGCGATAGGCGCGACTCGGTGTAGTTGTATTCCTGCGTGTCGAGGTCGCCGGGAATCCACCAAGCCGTATGGTCGCCGGGCATGGCGAACTCGGTCAGCTCTTCTTTGATCCAGAAGCACACCAAGGCGTTCTCGATGGGGAATTCATAGCGGAAGCCGAGGCCGTCGTCGTAGAGGCGGAAACGGATTTGCATGACGGTGGGTCTCTTCTCGGTGGAGTGGTCCATGCTCTCCACGGAGCCAACGGGTTGTTCGAGGGTGACGAGCATCTCGTTGTAGTGGTTGCGGATCTGGGCTTCTTCGCCCCAGACGGGTTCCCAGATCTCGTCGAAGGAGTCGTATTTCGTGTCCTTGAGGACGAAGGCATGGGCGATGTCGTCGCGCCACTCGAGGGTGAAGCCCATCTTGGAGGGCAGCACCACGGGCTTGCCGGCACGGTCGAGGGCGTAATAAGGCACGCCGTCACGCAGCTCGAATTTCACTTCCAGTTGTCCGTCAGGGCTTTGCAGCTTGACGGGCTCAGCGGCAAAGGACTGCATGAAGAGCCCTAAAGCCATGAAAAATAGGATAAAGGAGAGATTTTTCATACTTGATTGGTTTTGTAATTATTTGGCAAAGTATATTTCAATTTTTGCTGGTTCATATCGTGCACTATTTGTTTTCTTCTTGCTTCTTCTTAAGGACTTCTTTCAATTCAATGCCTTTCGGAGTGAGGCGATATTTTTGATTTGGATGATTTGGAACATCTGGATGTGTCATTTCCAGCAAATTTTCCTGTATAGCTGGTACGATAAAATGCTTTTTAAAGTACCAATGAGACTTGTACACTTGCTTGTACACTAACTTGTACACTTTCAAGATCTCCCCAACAGACATTTCTTTTTCTTCAAATATGATAATCAACGACTTAACTTGTTCACTAACTTGTACACTTGCATGGTCACTTGCATGGTCACTTGCATGGTCAACATCAGCAGCTTGTCCACTAATAGGAAAAGTAATCCTTATAAATTATAGTAAATCTAAAACTATCTTTTCGGGTCGTTTCATCCATATAAAGTGATTACATCCTAAATACCCCAAACTGCTGCGGCGGGAAGGGCTGGTTCAGCGAGGCGGCGATGCCTAAGGCGAGGATCTTGCGCGTGTCGATGGGGTCGATGATGCCGTCGTCCCAGAGGCGGGCAGTGCTGTAGAAAGCCGAGCCTTCATAGTCGTACTTGGCCAGGATTTCTTTCTTCAGCTTGGCGATTTCGTCGGTCGGGACTTCAAGACCTTTGTATTTGTACTGGTCTTCCTTGACCGTTGCCAACACGCTGGCGGCCTGCTCGCCACCCATGACGGAGATCTTGGCGTTGGGCCACATGAAGAGCAGCCTCGGACTGTAGGCACGACCGGCCATGCCGTAGTTGCCTGCGCCGAACGAGCCGCCGAAGATGACCGTGAACTTGGGCACGTTGGCATTGCTGACGGCATGCACCATCTTGGCACCGTCCTTGGCGATGCCGCCCTGCTCGTATTGCTTGCCCACCATGAAGCCCGTGATGTTCTGCAAGAACACCAATGGGATGTTGCGTTGGCAGCACAGCTCGATGAAGTGCGTGGCCTTCAATGCCGATTCCGAGAACAACACGCCGTAGTTGGCGATGATGCCCACGGGGAAGCCCATCAGATGGGCGAAGCCGCAGACGATGGTGGTGGCATACCGCGACTTGAACTCCTGGAAACGGCTGCCGTCAACGATGCGGGCGATGACTTCACGCGGGTCAACGAGCTTGTGGAAGTCGATAGGGGCGAGGCCATAGAGGTCGTGTGGGTCATATAACGGTGCCTCTACCGGAAGCATGTCTAGCTTTTGTCGGTGGCTCTTCTCCAAGGTCTTGAAGATGTTGCGGCAGATCTGCAAGGCGTGCTGGTCGTTCTCGGCCAGGTGGTCGGCCACACCCGACACAGAGGTGTGCATCTCGCCACCGCCCAGCTCTTCCGCCGTGACCACCTCACCCGTGGCAGCCTTCACCAACGGAGGTCCACCTAGGTAGATGGTGCCTTGGTTGCGCACGATGATGGTCTCGTCGCTCATGGCCGGCACGTAGGCGCCGCCAGCGGTACACATGCCCATCACGATGGCGATCTGTGGGATGCCCATGGCCGACATGCGCGCCTGGTTGTAGAAGAAACGCCCGAAGTGGTCGCGGTCGGGGAAGACGGTGTCCTGCTCAGGCAGGAAGGCACCGCCGCTGTCGACCATATAGACGCAGGGGAGGTGGCTCTCCATGGCGATCTCCTGGGCGCGAAGGTGTTTCTTCACCGTGTACTGCATGTAGGTGCCACCTTTCACCGTGGCGTCGTTGGCCACGATGACCGCTTCGCGTCCTTGGATGACGCCGATGCCGGTGATGATGCCCGCCGAGGGGAAGTCGTTGTTATAGGTGCCATAGGCCGCCATCGGCGACAGCTCGAGGAAGGGCGTGTTCGGGTCGATGAGCAGGTCGATGCGCTCACGGGCCAACAGCTTATTGCGTTTCTTGTGTTTGGCCACGGCGCTCTCGCCGCCGCCTTGCATCGAGGCCGCCATCGCCTCGCGGTATTGCGCCATCAAGGCGAGGAAGTTCTTCTCGTTCTGCTTGAACTCCTCGGAGTCGGTCTTTATATTTGATTTTAGGACTTGCATAGCAGTAAGGATTGGAAGCACAAAAATAGTTATTTTTTTTGATTAGAACGAAGTTTTTCTGGCATCAAACCATTAGTTTTCATAACAAACTTAAGTGCTGAAAGTGGAAAAAAATATGAGTTTCCGCACTCGAGTTTTACTTTTTCTATATAAAAATATTGAACTTAAGTGCTAAAAGTGGAAAAAAATTATAAGTTTCCGCACCTAAGTTCAGAAAATTGTGTTATTTTTGCAGCAGAAAAACATCTCATTATGGACAAAAATCTCTTTATCGGTCGCGAATATGAAATCCGCCAGTTGGAAAAACTCCGCAATTCCAAAGAGTCTGAATTTGTCATCGTTTATGGACGGCGACGCGTTGGGAAGACTTTTCTCATCAAGGAATTCTTTGACGATATTTACGATTTCAAAGTTACTGGGCTATACAAGAAACCGAAGAAAATGCAGCTCAAAAACTTCTATCTCGCTCTGCAAGAATATGGCGCCAATGTCAAAAAAGTCCCGACAGACTGGTTAGAAGCCTTTGCTGAACTGAAAAAGCTCCTGAAAAGTATCAAGGAAAACCGTAAAAAAATCGTTTTTATCGACGAATTACCATGGCTGGATACTCGGCAAAGTGAGTTTTTGTCTGCATTCGAAGCCTTTTGGAACGGCTGGGGGGCACAGCAAAACGACATCATGCTCGTGGTGTGTGGTTCGGCCACCACTTGGATTACCAACAAGATTCTTTCCGACAAAGGCGGCTTGTTCAACCGTGCTGCACGACGGCTTTACCTAAAGCCTTTCACATTACAGGAAACAGAGCGGTATTTGATCTCGAGAGGCATCCGCTGGAGTCGCTACGACATCGTTGAATGCTACATGACCATGGGTGGCATCCCTTATTACTTAAAGCTCCTCGACAACGAACTTTCCTACCTCGCCAACGTCGATTCCGTTTTCTTTAAACGCAAAGGCCCGCTTTGGGACGAGTTCGACCACCTTTATGAAACCCTTTTCGGAACGTCGAAAGGCTACCTAAAAATCATAGAGGCATTGGCAATGAAGAAATCTGGCCTCACACGAAAAGAAATCATCAGCGAGACGCATCTCGAAGACAATGGACTTCTTACTGAAATGCTTAAAAACCTTTCGGATAGTCAATTTGTAAGAGCTTACAACACTTTTGGCTACAATGAAAAGAAGATAGTATATCAGCTTGCCGATTATTTCACCTTGTTTTACTTGCGTTTTATGAAGGGCAAGCAAAACCCTGACGAGCATTTTTGGACGCATTATCTTGACAATCCTGCAAAGAGCAGTTGGGCGGGACAGACTTTCGAGCAAGTCTGTAAAGACCATATCACACAAGTCAAGAGAGCCATAGGAATTAGCGCGGTGTTGACCGACATTTCCTCGTGGCAAGGTGCGTCTGAAAGCGGCAAAGCACAAATTGACCTCGTCATTGACCGTCGCGATCGCACTACCAACATCTGTGAAATCAAGTTCTCAGTGGGAGAATTCGTCATCGACAAGGATTATGAGGAAAAACTCAAGAAGAAAATGCAGGTGTTTCGTGAAGCCACTAAGTCGCGCAAAGCTTTGCAGCTGATCATGATCACAACCTACGGCGTCAGGCTGAACGCTCATAGTGGCATTATGCAGTCACAAGTGAAGATGGATGACCTGTTTGCAAGTGAAGAGCTTTGAAAAGGCTTTTTTCGCTTTTCTCCACTTCTTTTCAAATATTTCCCCTATCTTTGCCGTTTCATTCATGACGAATCGTTAAAAGGATGTCAGGTAAGAGTGCAAACCAACGCCGCGTGGCAGGGTCGTATTTCATGTCAATGATGAGTATCGCATTGGTACTCTTCCTCTTAGGCATATTCGCCCTGCTGATGATGCATGCGCAGAAACTCTCCAACTACCTCAAGGAAAACATCGGCTTCGAGGTGGTCATGAACAGTAACGTCAAGGAAGCCAACATCCTCAAGCTGAAAAGTGAACTCGACGCCATGCCCGCCGTGAAGTCGACGGAATACATCACCAAGGAGGAGGCCATACGTCGCCTCAGCGAGGACCTCGGCGAGGACTTCCTGCAATGGCTCGGCAACGAGGAGAACCCGCTGCTGCCGTCCATCGACGTGCGCTTCAACGCCGACTGGGCCAACAACGACAGCATCATGGCGCTGCAAAGCCAGCTGCTGAAAAACCCCGACGTCCAGGAGATCTATTACCAGAAGTCGCTCGTCGGACTCATCAACCAGAATGTGCGTCGCATCGGCCTCGCGCTGATGGTGGCCAGCCTCGTGCTGCTCGTCATCGCCATCACGCTGATACGCAATACGATACGTCTTAGCATCTACTCCAAGCGCTTCCTCGTGCGCAGCATGCAGCTCGTGGGTGCCACGCCGGCTTACATCCGTCGGCCTTTCATCCGCAGCGGCATCACACAGGGCTTCTTCGGCGCCTTGATTGCCGATGCCATGCTGGCCTTGCTACTGTATGGCCTCATGCAACGCATCCCCGAACTGACCTTCGTACAAGACTATAAACTCATCATCGGCATCTTTGTCGGCATCATCCTGTTGGGCATCCTGCTCGGCGGCGTCTCCACTCGACTCGCCCTGCGGAAATACCTCCACGCCGACATCGACCGTTTATACGCATAACAAACAACACCATATCATGGCAAAAGAAATAAAAGAAACGAAGAAAAAAGAGATCGCTCAGCCCGCTGACGACCAGAAGGCTATGCCCTTCGGCAAGCAGAACTTCATCATCGTGCTTATCGGCCTCGCCCTTATCGCCTTGGGTTTCATCCTGATGATTGGCGGCGGCTCCACCGACCCCGATGTGTTCAACGAGAAAATGTTTGACTTCCAACGCATCACGCTGGCACCGATTCTGGTCTTGGCCGGCTTTGTCGTTGAAATCGTCGCAATCTTTTGGAGAGGGAAAAAATAATAAAAACAAATGGGAAACGAAACCCGACAATAGACCGTCATTGCGGGCTTGACCCGCAAATCGCGATTCGACGATGCGAAGCGAGTCAATCTCCTGAGCGAAAGGGTGCTCCTTCGTGCTTAGGAGATGGAGGATGTTCCTCCGCCATGACGGCAATAGAATAGGGTAGTGACCCCGGTTGAGTTTCCCCGACAATAAAACGCACTATTATGAGTTGGATACAAGCATTAATATTAGGTATCATCCAAGGCCTGACGGAATACCTGCCCGTCAGCAGCAGCGGCCACCTTGCCATCGGCCAGGCACTGTTCGGATTGGAAGACGGTGAGTCGAACCTCGCCTTCACCGTGCTGCTCCACGTGGCCACCGTGCTCAGCACCCTGGTCATCCTGTGGAAGGAAATCGTGTGGATTTTCAAGGACCTGTTCACCCGTCAGTCGTGGCGCAGCTACCAAGACCTCAACGGTGGCACGAAATACGCTATCAACATCCTCATCTCGATGATTCCCGTGATGATCGTGGGATTCTTCTTCAAGGACGCAGTGGAGGAGGTCTTCGGCTCGGGGCTGCTCATCGTGGGCATCATGCTCCTGGTGACGGCATCCCTGCTCGCCTTCGCTTATTTTGCCAAGCCGAGACAGAAAGAGAATATCAGCCCTCTACACGCTTTCATCATCGGTATCGCACAGGCTTGTGCCGTGATGCCGGGACTGTCGCGCTCGGGTAGCACCATCGCCACGGGCTTGCTCCTTGGCGACAAAAAGGAAAAGCTGGCACAGTTTTCCTTCCTCATGGTCATCCCGCCCATCCTCGGTGAGGCCCTGCTCGACACCAAGGACATCTTGAAGGAGGGCTTCAGCCAAGCCATGAGTGGCCTTTCGCCAGTGGCGGCCCTCGTTGGCTTCCTGGCGGCCTTCGTCTTCGGCTGCATCGCCTGCAAGTGGATGATCAACATCGTGAAGAAAGGCAAGCTGATATGGTTTGCCGTGTATTGCCTCATCGTCGGTGTCGTCGCCATAATCTTTGCCTGATGTTCAACTTCGAAGAAGGCGAGGTCATCCTCATCGACAAGCCCCTGGACTGGACGTCGTTCGACACGGTCAACTTCATCCGCAGCCTGCTCAACCGCTGCTACGGCATCCGTAAGCTGAAGGTGGGCCATGCGGGTACTTTGGACCCTCTCGCGACGGGACTCCTCATCCTATGCACGGGTAAGATGACCAAACAGATCGACAACTACCAGGCGCAGGTGAAGACCTACACGGGTACCATCCTGCTCGGCCAGACCACGCCGACCTTCGACCTGGAGAGCGAGCCTGATGCCTTCTTCCCGACGGACGACATCACCCCCGAACAAATCGAAGCCGCCAGAGTGCAATTCATCGGCGACCTTAAGCAATACCCGCCCAAGTATTCCGCTATCAAAATCAAGGGGAAACGCGCCTTCGACTATGCCCGCTCCGACGAGGAGATAGAGCTGAAAGCCCGTGATGTCCGCATCGACGACTTCAAGCTGAGCCTCGACCGCTTCCCCGAACTCGACTTCGAGGTGACGTGCAGCAAAGGCACCTACATCCGCAGCCTCGCCCACGATTTCGGCAAGGCCCTTGGCAACGGCGCCTGCCTCACCGCTCTGCGCCGCACCCGCATCGGCGACTTCCGCGTGGAGGATGCCTGGCCATTAGAGAAGCTCAAGCAGCACATCGTCGACACGGGTGACGCCTACAAGGAATGGAAGCGCGAGCAGCAGGAAAAAGAGCAAAAACAAGACTGACAATCAGTGTGTTAAGAAAAAACACTTGACAAAATCTCGTTTTTGTCGTATATTTGTAGTTTATACCGGACGAAAAATTACGTAAACATCATACAATGAAACTCTCACAATTCAAATTCAACTTGCCCAGCGAGCTGATCGCCCTGCAGCCCATGCAGAACCGCGACGAAGCCCGCCTGATGGTCGTTGACCGCAAGACTGGAAAAATCGAGCACCGCATCTTCAAGGACTTGGTGGACTACACCAAGGACGGCGACGTGTTCGTCATTAATAATACTAAGGTGTTTCCCGCCAAGCTCTACGGCGAGAAGGAAAAGACCGGCGCCAAGATTGAGGTGCTACTGCTTCGTGAGCTGGACCACGAGAGCCGTCTGTGGGACGTGCTCGTCGACCCGGCCCGTAAGATCCGCATCGGCAACAAACTGTATTTCGGCGAAGGCGACGAGCTGGTGGCCGAAGTCATCGACAACACCACCTCGCGCGGCCGCACGCTGCGTTTCCTCTTCGACGGCACTTACGACGAGTTCAAGAAGACGCTGTCGAGCCTTGGCCACACGCCCATCCCGCGTGAGCTGAATCGTGACGAACGTCCCGAAGACGCCGAGGACTTCCAGACCATCTACGCCAAGGTGGAAGGCGCCGTGTCGGCTCCCACCGCAGGCATGCACTTCAGCAAGATCCTGATGAAACGCCTCGAGATCATCGGCGCCAGCTTCGCCGAATTGACGCTGCACCCCGGCATGGGCAACTTCCGCGACATCGAAGTGGAAGACCTTACCAAGCACAAGCCCGACTCGGAAGAGATGTACATCGACGAGGAGTGCTGCACCCTGGTCAACGAGGCCAACGCCCGCCACAACAACGTCATCGCCGTGGGAACCACCTCGTTGAAGGCCCTCGAGACCGCCATGACCATCGGTGGTAAGATTAAGCCGTACAAGGGCTGGACGAACAAATTCATCTTCCCGCCTTACACCTTTTCGGTGGCCAACTGCATGATCACCAACTTCCACCTGCCCAAGTCGCCCATGATGATGGAGGTGGCCGCCTTCGCCGGCTACGACCTGCTGATGAAGGCCTACAAGGAAGCCATCGCCGAGAAGTATCGCTTCTTCACCTATGGTGACGCAATGCTAATCATTTAGCGTTTTCTTTTATGGCAAAAAAGACAAAACCGGAATTCCAAGTTGTCAAAACCGGGCAATTGGACATCACAAATTGTGACATCCAACAGGTCAGCATAGAGCACCTTATTTATGTCTTCAGAGGTAAACAAGTGATGCTCGATAGGGATATTGCTATGCTCTATGGCGTTGAAACAAAGGCTCTTAATCAAGCAGTGAAACGTAATATCTCTCGCTTTCCAGACGATTTTATGTTTCAACTCACAAGTGAAGAGTGTTCAAGGTCACAATTTGTTACCTTGAACATGAAGCGAGGCCAAAATATCAAATATCTTCCTTATGCCTTCACAGAAAACGGCATAGCCATGCTCTCCAGCGTGCTTCGTTCACCAACAGCAATCGAAGCCAACATCCGCATAATGAGGGCTTTTACCTCTATGCGTCATTTCCTAGCCAGTAATGCTCAGATATTCCAACGCCTTTCCAATATCGAGTATCACCAAGTGGAAACAGACAAGCGAATCGATGAGGTTTTCAAAAGAATTGACGCACAAACGCCTCCTCAACAAGGCATCTTTTTCGATGGACAAGTCTTCGACGCTTACCGTTTTAATAAAATACAAGGGAAATAAAAACTATTAAATATCAAACTAAAAATAAATCAAATGAAAATCAAACACTTAGCAATCATCGCGGTTGTGGCTCTCGTGGCCACGGCCTGCGGCAACAAGAACGTTGAACAGACGCAAGAGCCTGTCCAAGAAACCAACAACCTGTCGGACAAGTACGCCGAGTACACCCTCACCACCGACATCAGCCATCTCAGCGACAACGAGCGCGAGATGCTGGGTCTCCTCTTCCAAGCCGCCGACATCATGGACGGCCTCTTCTGGCTTGAGAACTACGGCGACAACGCCGAACTGATGGCCAAGATTGCCGACAACCCCGACCTCACCAAGATGGCCACCATCACTTATGGCGCTTGGGACGGCCTTGACGGCAACAAGCCCTTCGTGGAAGGCATCGGCGAGAAGCCTGCCGGCGCCCAGTTCTATCCCGTCGACATGACGGATGAGGAATGGAATGCCTTTGATGACCCCGACAAGACCAGCCAATACACCATGGTCGTCCGCGACGAGGAAGGCAACTTGAAGTGCGTGTGGTATCACGACTACTTCGCCGAACAGATCAAGAAGGCCGCCTCGCTGCTTGACGACGCTTCCGAACTCGCTGGCGACGAGGAGTTTGCCGAGTACCTGCGCCTCCGTGCCAAGGCCCTCCGCACCGACGATTATTTCGAGAGCGACATGCAGTGGATGGACGTCCGCAACAACAATGTCGACCTGGTGATCGGCCCCATCGAGAACTACACCGACGCCCGTTTCGGCATCAAGGCCGCCCACGAAGCCTTCATCCTCATCAAGGACCAGGAGTGGACCAAGGAACTGGCCCGCTATGCCGCCTATGTGCCTGAACTGCAGAAGCAACTGCCTGTGCCTGAGGAGTATAAGAAAGAAGTGCCCGGCGCCGATGTCGACCTGGCCGCCTACGACGTGGTGTACTACGCCGGCGACTGCAACGCCAACAGCAAGACCATCGCCATCAACCTGCCTAACGACGAGCGCGTGCAGCTGGCTCGCGGCACCCGTAAGCTCCAGCTCAAGAACTCGATGCAGGCCAAGTTCGACAAGATCCTCATGCCCATCGCCAACGAGCTGATGACGCCCGAGTCGGCCGAACACATCAAGTTCGACGCCTTCTTCGCCAATGTGATGTTCCACGAGACCGCCCACGGCATGGGCATCAAGAAGACCCTCGACGGCAAGGGCACGGTGCGTGAGGCATTGGGCAACCAATACAGCGCCATCGAAGAGGCCAAGGCCGACGTCTTGGGTCTCTACCTCGTCACCAAGCTCTCCGAGATGGGCGTGTACGACAAGACCACCATGGAAGACAACTACACCACCTTCATGGCGGGCATCTTCCGCTCGGTGCGTTTCGGTGCCGCTAGCGCTCACGGAAAGGCCAACATGCTCACCTTCAACTACTTCCAGAATGAAGGTGCCTTCACTCGCAACGAAGACGGCCGTTATGCCATCGACTTCGACAAGATGAAGGTGGCCGTGGAGAAGCTCGCAGGCGACATCCTGAAGTGCCAAGGCAACGGCGACTACGAAGCCGCCAAGGCTTGGATCGATGAGATGAGCGTCATCCATCCCGAGCTGCAGGCCGACCTCGACAAGGTGAATGCCGCCGGCATCCCCACTGACATCTACTTCAACATGGGGCCCGATGTCCTGCTGAAGTAAAAGAAAAACAAGCAATAAAAAAGCGAGGCAACGCCTCGCTTTTTTATTGCCCACCCTTGCCATCGTCCCGAAAATATGTATCTTTGCAGGCAGATAAAAAAGAAAAGACCATGAGCGAAGCGACATTGACAAACCTTTTGGAATACCTCTACGGCACCCTCACGCCGAGCAACCAGCTATGGCTGGCGGAGCATTTGATGGAACACGCCAATATGGCAAATGGAGAGGCGTTAAAGCCTTACACCATCGAGGAACTGCACCAGATGGTGGCAGAGGGAGAGCGGCAGATGGCCGAAGGGAAATGGCAGGATTCGGAGGAAATGTTCCGCGAACTAGAAGAAGAGTTCGCTGACAAGGAACTTCAACTTCAGGAAGCCGTATGAGAGTAAGGTGGAACGACCAGTCGAAGAAGCAATTGCGTTTGACTGCCAAATACATTGGAAAAGTGTTTGGCGAGAAGGCTAGGGAGGATTTTATCCAAGAAGTGAAGCATACCAATAATCTTCTTGCCAACAATCCCCAGATGGGGCCACTCGAAGTGTTTTTGTCCGACTTGCCTTCCGGCTATAGGAGCATAGTAGTTCGACACCACAACAAGATTGTCTACCGAGTTGTTGATAATCATATTGAAGTAATCGCTTTCTGGGACACTCGTCGCGAGCCCAAGCAACAAGCCAAAGAAACAAAGTAAATGGAGATCGCGGTCCTTAATCCCCCGCCGCTCCACTGGATTGCTTCGTACCTCGCAATGACGGCAAGGGGCGTGAGCACAGCCTACTGAGTGCGGGCTCTCCAACCCTCCACCGGGCCGGGTGCGCGGGCCACGGCCGACATGGCGGAGGTGGTTCGACAGGCTCACCAACCGTTCCGCCAAGTGCGGCTGGCCGTTGATGTCGGCCTTGATCCTTTAGCTTCGCTGATTTTGCTTTGCCTCAGCATAGCTCGAGCACGCTCGGCTCTGCGTTCGGCTTGCGCAAAATTCGCTTCCTTTTTTCAAGAAAAAGGAAGAGGGAGTCTTGCGGGTTCCCTGAAAAGTTGTAATTTTGCAGGCAGAAAACCAATCGTATGTGTTCCCTTCAAGTAGGGTAATCGCTGGATACGATTGGTTTTTTGTTTTGTGTCTCAATCTTGTTCACGCAATATTGTACATGTTTCCCGTCGCTTTTGATCCCAATCGTCAGTTTTACCATAAAGTTCAAATACTCCATCTCGGGGTGGACAAATTCATGATATAGGATGGCCATATTCTTGTAACCGTTTTTCTTTTGCGTTCCAGTCTTGGCTTCCACATAAACAGGTGCGTCCTCTTTTCCGCAGGCGAAGGTGATAACTTGTTTTAGGTGTTTAACGGCATAAGTCGATTTCCAGTCGGCGGAAGCACGATTTATTGTCTTCTTGTCGCTTTCGCCCTTTTTAATAATGACAGTAACGCCCAAAAACGGGTTGAGAATGCCATTTGTTCTGTTTTCCCGTTGTAACTCTTTCCACAACAATTCATAATAGTGTTCAATTAAACTACGTCTTTCCGAACTTTTGTTCTTTCCCGTTGGGATGCCTTCAATGTATTCAGGTGTTTCCATTATTTGTAGGTTTAAAATGTTTATTCCACTGCAAAGATGCAACCTCTGTCAAGACCTACCCGTTGATTAAACGTTTGTAGTCGACTGTAGTCGTTTGTAGTCGTTTGCTGTCGGGTATAATGCTGAAAAAGAGGATTTTGTAATAATATCCCTTGGGCATAGGAGATTGACTACGTCGAATCTTCGATTTGCGGGTCAAGCCCGCAAATCGCAGATTCGACGATGCGAAGCGAGTCAATGACGGCAAGGGGAGAAGTCGTAGTCTGCTGGAGCGGGCTCTCCCAATCTCCACTGGGCTGGGCGGGGAGGCTGGCCAAAATGCGGGGCAGCGTTTGCCCAAGGGCACGGCTAACCGCTTGACTTTCACGAAGGGGCGCTTGCGTTTGCATTCCTTGGAATGCACTACCCGACTTGAAAGTCAGGCGGTTAGACGGGACGTGCGTCGGACCGATGATTTTGGCCTTGACTTTTTAGCTTCGCTGATTTTGCTTTGCCTCAGCATAGCTCGAGCACGCTCGGCTCTGCGTTCGGCTTGCGCAAAATTGGTCCTTTTTGGTCAAGCAAAAAGGACATGAAAAACCCCTTCCAAATCCTTCGAAAAATTAATTTACGATTTTTGTATAACCTATCCCAAAAATCCCTATTTTTGCAAGCGAAAGGAATCCTATATCCGAAAATTATAAATAATTCAATATCAAACAATTAAAACCTAAAAGAAATGAAAAGAAGATTTACAATCCTGACAGCAGCCCTCGCGCTGCTCGCCTTCCTCGCTGTCCCGATGGGGATGAGGGGACAGAATTACAGCTTGACTCCGGACCAAACGAGTACCGGTAGTACGGCAACTTCCTACATTACTACCTTGACAGAATTTACTTATGATGGTATTTCTTGGAAGATGAATCAATGGAATCCCAAGACTCTCCAAATTAAAACGAATCAGTCTGGTGCTGCTTCACAGTTCAGATACTATAATACTTCTGCATTCCCAGGAAGAATCACTCAGGTAGTCATGACGTTCTCTGCCTTGAGTGTATCTGATGCTTCAAAATTAATGTTTAAGGGTGGAACTGAAGAAGTTTCAGGAACCACCGGTGGAACGGCAGGAACTTGGAATGCACAAGCAAAGACTCTCACGTGGACCCCTGCCTCAACAGAGGATTATACTTTCTTTGCATTCTATCAGAATGGTAAGGCTGCAAGCGGAACCAATTACCTTGCCAGTACTGATGCCATTGTGGTAACTTACGAAACTGGCGGCGGCGGCTCCTCTGACCCCAGCCTCTCTGTAAACCCCGCAACACTCGCTTTCGGCGAAGTGGCTATCAACTCAACCAACCAGCAAACCTTCACTGTTACTTATACAAACCTCACTGAAGACCTTACTGTTGACGGCTTCACTGGCGTTACGGTAAACCCCACCACTATTGATGTTGGCGAAGGCTCTGGCTCAGCCACCGTTACCGTAAGCTACAATCCCACCGTTTTGGGTAGCATTAGCGGCAGCATCACCGTGAGCAATGAGGATGATGAAGTGAGCGAAACCGTGGCCGTTAGCGGTTCGGCTTACAACCCGTCTTCGGTGGTCTACTACGAGCGTGTAACCAGTGGCCTAAACGATTGGAGTGGAGACTATATCTTTACAGGTATCAACAACTCGAATTATTATGCCTTGTCTGGCGTTAATAATAGTAATCTTGGAATAGCGACTTTGGTAACTGTTTCCAGCAACGGCATACAATCGTCATCGACAACAGACGCTTACAAAGTCACTGTAGCCCAAACCACAAACGGCTATTCGCTTCACATGGAGAATTTAGGGTATTTGGCTTATACAAGTTCGGCAACCTCTTCAAATAATAACCTTTGGGCTCTTACAGAATTTGAGGCTGAAAAGTGTGAATGGACATTTTCATTTAGCGATGGCGTGGCAACAATAACCAATGTTTATAACACTGTTAGGATGCTCCAATTCAACTACAACCTGGGTAATCCGCGTTTTGCAGGCTATACTTCAAACCAAGTCAAAATCACGCTCTTCAAGCTTGCCTCTACCGAGCCTGCCATCAATGTTGCCCAAAGCATCGAAATCGAATACACTGAACAAGACGACTATGAGATCCCTTATAGCATCAGCAATCCTGTGGATGGCACCAACCTTACCGCTGCTTCTACCGACGGATGGATTAACAACGTGACCGTTGGCACGGGCGTGGTGACTTTCCACGCTGACGCAAACACTGGTAACAGCGATCGCGAAGGTACCATCACCCTTACTTATGGCGAATACGACACCAAGGTCGTGACCGTCACGCAAGGACACTACACCGCTCCTGTGCCTGAAATCTCGGCAAATGATGTCACATTGGACTACGATGCCACGGAAGGTAGCATCACTTATAGCATCACCAACGGCAATGGCGGCACACTGGCAGCTAGCACCTCCGCGGACTGGATCTCGAGCTTTGTGGTTGGCGAGACCACGGTTACCTTTACTCCTACAACCAACAACGGCATTGCAGCCCGCACGGCTACGGTAACCCTTACCTATACTTACAACACTGACCAAACCGTCACCAAAGACGTGACCGTCACGCAAAACGCCGATCCAGCTCTGGGTACTGTGACTCATCCTTACACCGTGGCTCAGGCTCGCCTCTTTATCGATGGCTTGGGCAGCGGACAAACATCTGCAGACGGCATACATGTAAGCGGTATCATCTCACAAGTTGATAGCTATAACAGCAATTACAATTCAATCACCTATTGGATTTCTGACGATGGAACGACAACCGACCAGTTGCAAGTTTACAGCGGAAAAGGCCTGAACGGTGCTGGTTTCAGCGCCGTGACTGATGTAGAAGTAGCTGCAGAAGTCGTTGTCAAAGGTAAACTTAAATTATATAACAACAGCACATACGAGTTTGATAAAAACAACGAGCTTGTCGTTTATAATGCGCCTGACCACAATGTTGCCACGCCCACTTTCAGCCCCGCCGCTGGTGTCTATCCCGAGACGCAAATCGTGACCATCAGCTGCGAAACCGAGGGCGCCACGATTTACTACACCCTCGATGGCACCGAGCCTACCAGCGAAAGCGATGAGTTTGATCAGGATCTCAGCATTAACAGCACCACGACCATCAAGGCTATTGCCATCAAGGGTAGTGATGCCAGCACCGTGGCCACCGCCACCTACCATATTGCCAACTCACAATCCCATCCCTACAGCGTGCCTGAGGCCCTGGCCTTCCATGAGTATCCCACTCCCAATATCTATGTGCAAGGCATCGTTTCCATGGCTCCCACGCAAGCCCCGAACAACAATGGTGAGCTTACTTATTACATCTCTATCGACGGCGAAGCCAACAACCAACTTGAAGTCTACCATGGCAAGGGCTTGAATGAAGCTGCCTTCACCGCTCAAGACGACATCCAAGTGGGCGACATCGTGACTATCTTCGGTAGTGTGCAAGTCTATAACAATAACACCATCGAATTTGGTGCTGGCAACTACCTCGTCGAATTCGATCGCCCAACGGCTCCCAGCTGGAGTCTTATGGTGGAAGCCACTAACGGCACGGTTACAGTGTCCATTGGCAACGTTGTTCAAACGGGTGACGAAGATACTTATGATATTCCTCAAGGCAGTGAAGTCGTATTAACCACCACTCCTGCAACTGGCTACCGCTTTAAACAATGGAATGTTGAACCCGATGATACGGAGGTTACCGTTACCATCGAAAACAACACCTTCACCATGCCGTCCTGTGATGTGATGCTTGAAGCGGTGTTTGAGCTGATTCCCACCCAGTTGTATGAGTACTCCATCAATGGCAGCGTAACAGGCAATCCTGAAACAGGTAATCCTTACGAAGTCGAAGAAGGCACTAACATCACTTTGAACCCTGGTTCCGACCTTAGTGCCGATTTCACCTTTGTTGGCTGGACCACTGATCCCAATGACTTGACCACCATCCATGCAGCGAATAGTGAGTTCCCCATGGATGACTCTCATACCTTCTACGCTGTCTATTCCCACACCACCACCATTGGCGGCAATTCAGCTGGCGCAAAAGACGGAACGGCCAGCTATGTGAAGGTGACCAGCACCGATGACCTCGAAGATGGCAACTATCTGATTGTTTACGAAGATGGTGCTCTTGCTTTTGATGGAAGTTTGAATCTATTTGACGCCGCAAGCAATGTCATCGATGTAACTATTAATGATGACGAAATTGCCGCTACCACTGAGAATAATGCAGCTGCTTTCACCATTGCTTCTGTTACTGGCGGCTATTCCATCCAGGGATCAAATGGGAAATATATCGGTGTTGGTAGCTATAGTAATGGTTTGACCACGAATGACGATGCAGTTGTCAATGGCATTGATTTTGAGAGCAATAATGTATTGATTACCGTTGAAACTACTGGCGGTACGATGACATTGAAGTTCAACAAAGCCTCCAACCAAAATAGATTCCGCTATTACAAGAGCGGGCAAGAACCCATCCAACTCTACAAGTACACCGATGGTGGCACGCCTACGCCTCAACCCACCATGGACTACTACACCCGCGTGTTCCTGAATGAGACGGTGAGCGGCAACATCGACATCGTGGGTCCTTCCATCGTCCCGAGCGGCCAAACGCTGGACATGGGCATCTACTCCCTTACCAACATCACCACTGCTGCCAACCTCGTCATCGAGGACGGCGCACAACTCATCCACAGCACAATGGGTTTGCCGGCCACTATGAAGAAGACCATCGTTGGCTACGGTGATGTCAACAACAAGGGCGGATGGTATCTGCTATCGTCGCCCCTCGGCACCATCAATGCCGGCGATGCCTCTGTCACCAACCTCATGAGCGGCACGGCTGACAACTACGACATCTACGGCTTTGACCAGGGTGCCACGGACCTTCGTGAATGGCGCAACTATAAACTCATCCCCGCTAACAATTCGAAGGAGATCAAGTACATGGGCGGTGTGCTCTACGGCAACATAGAGACCATGACGGCCACATTCGCTGGAACGCTCAGCAATGGTGGCAGTGCCATCACGCTCGATTATACCGATGGCTTCCGTTTCAGCGGCTTCAACATCGTGGGTAACCCCTTCTCAAGCAATGCCTACCTTTATGGCAAGGCAAACTACTATCGCCTGCAGGAGAACGCACAAGGTGAGTCTGAATTGGTGGAGACCAGCCACACTGTGGCCATCGCCCCGATGGAAGCCGTCTTCGTGCAAGCCCAAGGTGAAGATGAAGAGGTGTATTTCAGCAAGGTGCAACCAGAAAGCAAACATAAGATGGTTAAGCTTCAGGTGATGCACAACCGTGGTCAGCTCGTCGACCGTGCTTGCGTGGCCTTCGGTGAAGGTTCGATACTCGGCAAGTTCCAACTCAACGAGAACAACACGAAGATTTACTTCACGCAAGGCAACAAGAACTACGCCGTTGTGCGCAGCGCCAACCAAGGCGAGATGCCTGTCAGCTTCAAGACTGAGACCCGCGGCACCTACACCCTCAATGTGGAGGCCGAGAACGTGGAGATGAACTACCTCCACCTTATCGATAATATGACCGGTACCGATGTCGACCTGCTCGCCAACCCGAGCTACACGTTCGAGGCCAACCGCGGCGACAACGCCAACCGCTTCCGCCTGGTGTTCGATGCCAACAACATCGACGAGAACGCTTCGACAAGCTCAGCGACCTTCGCCTATTATAACGGCAGCGAATGGGTCGTCAGCAACATGGGTGAAGCCACCCTGCAGGTCGTCGACGTGATGGGCCGCGTGCTCCGCAGCGAGACCATCAACGGCAACGCCGAACTCTCCATCAACGAAGTGCCCGGCGTCTACATGCTCCGCCTTGTGAACGGCAATAATGTCATGGTTCAAAAGGTTATCGTGAAATAAATGAATCAGGTTTTTTTGACTTCCCCCTCCTGAGGGGTGCCCGAAGGGCGGGGGAGTCAAAAAAGACCCAAATCAAACAATAAAACTTTCAACTAGAAATCAATCAACAATTAAAAACTAGAATACAATGAAAAAGACCATTATAACCCTCAGCATCCTCCTCGGAATGACCATGACCTCTTTCGCCGATGGCGGCCTCTTCAACCGTGGCAACAATGGCAAGAACGGCAAAGCCTCTGGCTACAGCCTCTACTTCAACACTAAAGGAGGCGGCGATGAAATGGAAACGCCTATGCTGCCGCCTCACGGTCAAGACGATAACGAGCCCGCCCCGCTGGGCAGCGGCATTGCCATGCTGACCCTTCTCGGCGCTGGCTATGTTGTGGCTAAGAAACGCAGAGAGGAATAATCTATCGTTCCCGCCCAGGCAAGGCGGCAATCAGCTTCTTCGTGTAGTCGTTCTGCGGCTGCTCGAAGAGCTGGTCTGCGTCGTTCATCTCGACGGGTTTGCCGTTGTACATCACCACCACGCGGTCGCTCATGAAACGCACCACGCTGAGGTCATGTGAGATGAAGATATAGGTGAGATGACGCTCCTCCTTCAGGCGGTTCAACAGGTTCAGCACCTGTGCCTGCACCGACACGTCCAATGCCGACACCGACTCGTCGCAGATCACCAGCCTCGGGTTCACGGCCAAGGCACGGGCGATGCAGATGCGCTGGCGCTGGCCACCCGAAAACTCATGGGGATAACGGTCGTAATGCTCGGCCTTCAAGCCCACTTGTTCCAATAAGTCGCACACTATGCTGCGGCTTTTTTTTCTGTCTTTTTCGATGCCGTGCACCAGCATCGGCTCGGCTATGGCCTCGCCGATGGTGATGCGTGGGTTGAGGGAAGAGTAGGGGTCCTGGAAGACGATCTGCGCCTGCTTGCGGAAGTCGCGCAAGGCCTGTCCCTTCAAGGCCGTCACCTCTATGCCGTCGAACCACACCTTGCCGCCCGTAGGCTCCGCCAAGCGCAGGATGCTGCGTCCCAACGTGGTCTTGCCGCAGCCCGACTCGCCCACGAGGCCGAGGGTCTCGCCTTCGTAGACCTCGAGGCTCACGTCGTCGACGGCTTTCACGTGGCCGTAGACGCGGCTGAACACGCCCTTGCGCAGGGGATACCAGGTCTGCAGGTGCTCCACCTTCAGCAGCGGCTCGCGGCTGTAGAGTTGTTGGAGATGCGCCTGACGCTCCGCGTCGGTGATTTGCAGGTCGTGCAGGATCTGTGCCTTGCCGCCTTGCCACTCGCCGTCGAGAAACTCCTTGACGATGGGCAGACGCTTGAGGCGCACGTCGATGGGGGGACGGCAGGCGAGGAGACCTTGCGTGTAGGGATGCTGCGGGTGGTTGAGGATGTCGTGCACCGTGCCGCGCTCCAGGATCTCGCCGTTGTGCATCACGGCGACGTCGTCGGCGATCTCTGCCACCACGCCGAGGTCGTGGGTGATGAAGATCATGCCCATGCCCGTCTCGGCTTGCAGCTGTCGCAGCAGCTTGAGGATCTCGAGTTGCACGGTGACGTCGAGGGCGGTGGTAGGCTCGTCGGCGATGAGCAGCTGAGGATGGCAGGCGATGGCCATGGCGATCATCACGCGCTGCTTCTGTCCGCCCGAGAGCTCATGGGGGTAGCTGTCATAGATGGCCTCGGGTCGGGGCAGCATCACCTGCTTGAAGAGGCTGACGACACGTTCCTTGGCTTCTTTCTTGCTAACAGAACCAGGTACCTGAGCCCTGAGGTCCCTGAGCTTGTCGAAGGGTCGAAGGGCCGTCCTACCCTCGTGCTGCAAGATCATCTCGCTTACCTGATAGCCGCATTTGTAGACGGGGTTGAGCGAGGTCATGGGCTCCTGGAAGATCATGGCGATGCGCTTGCCGCGCACGTCGGCCATCTGGCGCTCCGTGTAGTCCTTGATTTCCGTGCCGTCGATGACGACGCTGTCGGCACTGATGCGGCTTACCTTCTCGTTGAGCAGACGCATCACGGCCAAGGAGCTCACCGACTTACCCGAGCCCGACTCGCCCACGAGGCCGAGGGTGCGGCCTGCCATCACGTCGAGGTCGATGCCATGCACGGCCTCGGTCCACTTCCCCTCGCGGGAGAAGGAGATCTTAAGGTTACGGATGGAAAGCAACGGGGTGGACATCTTCAATAGATTTGGTGCAAAGATAGGAAAAATCGGAGATTTCCTACGATTTGTTTATTTGTTTGTAGGGCTGTCACACCGTGGCAGCCGCTTGGGTTGCGTATTTCAAGCGGCTGCCATAATATGGCAGCCCTACATTCTGTTTTTCAAAAAATATCTATCTTTGTAGAAAATTATCATGTTATGAAGAAAAGCCTCATTATCTTGTTGGCCCTGCTGCCGATGCTGGCCTCCGCGCAATTCGACCGATATTTCACCGAAGCCTCGCTGCGTATCGACTATAGCCTCACTGGCAACAACAAAACCACCACCTATGCCCTCAAGGAACTCATCAGCGAGCCTTACTGGAGTGGCTCCAAGACCAACCTCATCGACACGCTCGAGTTCGGCAACTACATCGTCAAGGTGTTTGAGGCGGGCACCGATAAGCTGTTGTTCTCCAAAGGCTACCAAAACCTCTACGGCGAGTGGCAGACCACCGACGAGGCCAAGGCCCTCACCAAGACCTTCGACGAGTCGGTCATCGTGCCTTTCCCCAAGGTGAAGATCGACGTCGCCATGTACTACAAGACTTGGGAGGGCGAGCTGAAGGAAGGTATGCGACTTGCCGTCAGTCCCGACGACTACTTCATCCGGCCTTACTACAACCTCAACCTGCCTGTTTACGAGGCTTGGATGGGCAACAAAGATATCACCAAGGCCGTCGACATCGTCATCTTGCCCGAGGGCTACACGCAAGCCGAGATGGGCAAGTTCATCAAGGACTGCGACTTCTTCGTGGAGAGCCTCTTCAGCTATGCGCCTTACGACCGCTACCGCGAGAGCTTCAACGTGCGTGGCGTGTTGGTGCCCTCGGCGGAGAGCGGCTGCACCATGCCCGGCGACCACATCTACAAGAACACCGTCATGCGTTTCAGCTTCTGGACCTTCGACTCGGAGCGTTACTGCATGAGCACCGATAACCGCGACATCCGTGACCTGGCGGGGCAGGTGCCTTATGACCAGATCTACGTCCTTGTCAACACCGAGAAATACGGCGGTGGCGGCATCTACAACTTCTACTGCTCCAGTGCCAGCAGCAACGGCTTCTCGAGCGACGTCATCATCCACGAGTTCGGGCATGGCTTCGCTGGCCTCGCTGACGAGTACTACTATGCCGGTTCCTCCGACCACATGTATAACCTCGCCTTGGAGCCTTGGGAACCCAACATCACCACCCTGGTCGACTTCGGCAACAAATGGGGCGACATGCTCGACAAGAAAACGCCCGTGCCTACCCCGCGCGAGAAGAAATATGAACAAACCGTTGGCGTCTTTGAAGGTGGCGGCTACGAGCCGGAAGGCATGTACAGTCCCCACATGGATTGCCTGATGAAGAGCTTTGTGGGTCATGAATTTTGCCCCGTCTGTCAACGCGCCATCGAGCGCATGATCCTTTATTACTCCAAATAACCTCCAATTCTCAATTGTCAATTATCAATTGTCAATTATCAATTATCAATTGTCAATTCCCAAATGAATTACCTAGACATAATAATAGCCATAATCCTCCTTCTCTTCGGTTGGAAAGGCTTCCGCAAGGGCCTCATCATCGAAGTTGTCACGCTTGTGGCATTCGTCGTGGGCATCTGGGGTGCCATGCACTTCTCCGACTTCACGGCGGACCATCTCAAGGACGTCATGGAGATCGACCCCAAGTTCCTCAACACCGTCGCCTTCGTGTTGACGTTTGTCTTGCTGGTGATTCTGGTCAACGTCATCGGGCATCTGCTCACCAAGGCGGTGAAGGCCATGAACCTGCACTTCTGGAACAAGTTGGGCGGTGTCGTCTTCGGCTTGGCCAAGGGACTGCTGCTGTGCAGCACCTTCGTGCTGGTCATCAACAACCTGCAGTGGTTCGGCGTCATCAAGGAAGAAGTGAGGAAGGAATCGCTGCTCTATCCCTACGTGGAGAAGACCGTGCCCTACCTCTACAAGGGCTTCGATTTGGTGAAGGGTTACGCCAAGGATCTACAAAAAGAAGAAACGGAACCCGAAGGCTCCGTTTCCACTATTTAAATCACCCCTCGTTCCAATAAGGTCATAATCGTCTCAATCTCGTCGTCCTCTGGGTTGTTGTGCGGGTCGTATTCCGTCTTGAGGTTATAGCCCCACAGCCTGGCGAAGCCCTGGTAGAAGAAGGCGCGCACCTTGCCGCGCAGCTCCTTGACGACTTCGTAGGAGGTGTTGCCCGTCTCGCGGTCGATGAGGCGCACCAGGATGAGGCCTTGCGGGATGGTGAGGTTCTTCAGCTCTTTGGTATATTGGTCTGTAATCTCCTTCTCGGCTTGTTTCATCAGGCGGTTGCGTTCCGCCTTGCTGTCGATGTTGGCCATGATCGAGTCGTATTCCTGCATCTTGGCGCCTGCGAGTTTGGCGTAGGGGAACACCTTTTTCACGTTGCTGGCCAGACGGCGGCCTTGGCGCGTGTCGGTGATCTGCAGGTAGCGTTGCATCAAGTCGATGTCGACTTCAGGAAGGTAGACAATCAGCGTGGTGTCACCGTTCTCTTCGATTCTGCCGTACACCACGGTGCCTTTCACCGGCTCGGTGGGGTTCGAGAAGTCGACCACACTCGATTTCGGCTCTGCCTTTTGGTAGACAACGGTTTTGCCGTTGCGTTTCATGATGAGCTGGGCTTGTCCCGTAAGGCTCATCAAGGCGATCAGTGTGATTAAGGCTATTCTTTTCATGGCGTTTACGTTTTTATGATGTTCAACGCAGGGGGTAATGCAAGTATTGTGCCAAAAAAAAAGCATCGGGGTTGCCGATGCTTCTCTTTTAGTCGCCCACATGCAGTTTCTGCAATCCTGACTTCTCTAGTTTCGCCTCGGCGTAGGCTCGGTCGATGACCAGCTCTGTCGCGTTGATGTCGGAGGGCAGCTCAAACATGGCGTCGTTGAGGATGGCTTCCATGATGGAGCGCAGTCCGCGCGCGCCCACCTTGAACTCGATGGCTTTGTCCGCCACGAAGTCGATCACCTCGTCTTCGATGACCAGCTTGATCTTGTCCATGGCGAAGAGCTTCTGGAACTGTTTCACCAAGGCGTTCTTAGGCTCGGTGAGGATGCGTTTCAGCGCGTCCTTGTCCAAGGGGTTGAGGTGGGTGATGATGGGTAGACGTCCGACGATTTCGGGGATGAGGCCGAATTTCTTCAGGTCGGCGGGCGAGAGGTACTTCAGCATGTTGTCCTTGTCGAGGGCCTCGTTGCCTCCGGCGCCGTAGCCGATGACGTTGGTGCGCTTGCGTGCCGCAATGAGGCGTTCGATGCCGTCGAAGGCGCCGCCTGCGATGAAGAGGATGTCCTTCGTGTTGACGGGGATCATCTTCTGCTCGGGGTGCTTGCGTCCGCCTTGTGGCGGCACGTTGACGACGGAGCCTTCCAGCAGCTTCAGCATGGCTTGCTGCACGCCTTCGCCCGACACGTCGCGGGTGATGCTGGGGTTGTCGCTCTTACGCGCGATCTTGTCGATCTCGTCGATGAAGACGATGCCGCGTTCGGTGGCTTCCACGTCGTAGTCGGCGGCTTGCAGCAGCTTGACGAGGATGTTCTCCACGTCTTCGCCCACATAGCCGGCCTCGGTGAGCACCGTGGCGTCGGCGATGGCGAAGGGCACGTTGAGCATCTTGGCGATGGTGCGTGCCAGCAGGGTCTTGCCCGTGCCTGTCTCGCCCACGAGGATGATGTTCGACTTCTCGATCTCCACCTCGTCGGCCTCCACCTTCTGGCTGATGCGCTTGTAGTGGTTGTAGACCGCCACGGCGAGGGTGCGTTTGGCTTCGTCCTGCCCGATGACATACTGGTCGAGGAAGGCCTTGATCTCTGCGGGTTTTTTCAAGGCCAGTCCCTTGCGGGAATAGGTCTTCTTGTCCTCGCCGAACTGTTCCTTGACGATGGCATGGGCTTGCTCGGCGCAGCTGTCGCATATCTCGGCTTCGATGCCTTGGATGAGCAGCCTTACCTCGCTGGCTTTACGTCCACAGAAAGCGCAAACGCCTGACTTCTTGGCCATGGATTAAGCTTTTTTGATGAGCACCTCGTCGATCATGCCGTATTCCTTGGCTTCGGCGGCGGTCATCCAGTAGTCGCGGTCGCTGTCGGCCCACACCTTGTCGTAGGTCTGGCCCGAGTGCAGGGCGATGATTTCGTACAGCTCCTTCTTCAGCTTCTGGATCTCGCGGGCCGTGATTTCGATTTCGGTGGCCTGACCTTCCACGCCGCCCATGGGCTGGTGGATCATGATGCGCGAGTGGGGCAGGGCTGAGCGCTTGCCCTTGGTGCCGGCGCACATCAGCACGGCGGCCATCGAAGCGGCCATGCCGGTGCAGATGGTGGCCACGTCGGGGCTGATGAACTGCATGGTGTCGTAGATGCCCAAGCCGGCGTACACGCTGCCACCAGGCGAGTTGAGATAGATCTGGATGTCGCGCTTCGAGTCGGTCGACTCAAGGAAGAGCAGCTGGGCTTGGATGATGTTGGCCACATAGTCGTCAATGGCGGTGCCGAGGAAGATGATGCGGTCCATCATCAGGCGGCTGAACACGTCCATCTGCGCCACGTTGAGCTGACGCTCTTCGATGACGGTGGGGCTGATGTAGCCGCTGTTGTTGATCTTGGAGATGTATTGCTCCAGGCCGAGGGTGTTCAGGCCCACGTGCTTGGTGGCATACTTGAAGAATTCGTTATTCATTTCTTGCCTTTTTTGGGTTTTCTCTCACCTTCGAGGCTCTTCATGAACTCGGCAGGGGTGACTTCGGTGTAGTTGATGTTCATCTTGCCCTTCAGGAAGGCGGTCATCTTGACGTCGGCGAGTTGGTTCTTGAGTCCGCTCACCTGTTGTTCGTCCTTGAGGTAGTTGGCGGCGATCTTGTCGAGGTTGGCCTTCATGTCGTCTTCGAGGGTGGCGTAGTCGATGCCGGGGAAGATCTGCTTCAGCACGAAGTTCTTCACCTCCTCGTCCGTGATGATGAGCTCGGGGTTGGCCTTCACGATGCTGTCTTCGATGAGCTGCCAACGCAGGCCCTTGGCGTAGTCGTTGTCATAGTTCTTCTCGATGTCGTCGGCGGAAATCTTGCCTTGGCTGTTCTCGACGATCCAACGCTTCATGAAGGCGTCGGGCATGTCGAACTTCACGGCGGCCACCAGCTCGTCGATCATCTTGTTGAAGAGGATGGGGTCGGCTTCGGCCTCATGCTGTTTCTCCATCTCGGCTTTGACGGCCACCTTGAAAGCGTCGAGGTCCTTGATTTCCTTGTCGGGGAAGATCTTCTTGAAGAAGTCCTCATTGAGCTCGGGCTTCTCGTTGCGGATGGCGTCGTCGATGATGATGTTGAAGTCGGAGGCAGCGGGAGCGTCTTTGCCCAAAACCTTGGCGGCTTCCTCTTCCGAGCCGAACACCTTGGCGAAGTTGACGATGAACTCAGAGCCCACTTCCTTGTCGACGAACTTCTTGCGTTGCGTCTTGTTCTTGATTTGGCTCATGTTGAAGTAGACGCCGTCTTTCTCGAAGCCGCCTTCCACTTCCTTGCCGTTCTTGGCTTCGCGGATCTTGATCTCGAGGCGGTCGTCTTCGCCCACGGTCTCAGGATGGCTGGTGTTGGGGTTGCGTTGTTGCAGGTCTTCCACGACCTTGTCCACTTCCTCGTCGGTGGGGACGATATGGTAGAAGTCGACCATGGTGTTGGTAAAGTCGACGTTGATTTCGGGACGCAGGGCGGCTTCGAAGTAGAAGTCGAGGTTGTCGTCCTTCTCAAGGTCGGCGGGCTGCTGCTCAGGGTCGTTGAGCGGATAGCCGAGGAGGTCGAGCTTGTTGTCGATGATATGTTTGTTGAGGGCGTCGGAGACGACGGTGTTCAAGGCTTCCATCTTGGCGCTGGCGCCATACATTTTCTTAATCATGCCCATCGGCACCATGCCGGGACGGAAACCGGGGATGTTGGCCCGTTGTCTCAGCTGTCTCAGTGACTTCTCTAATGACTCTTGGTAGTCTGCTTGCTCTACGCTAATCTTGATGGAGATGAGGTTTTCTCCTTTGTTGCTTTGTGTGATGTTCATTGCTATATTATTGATTGTCTTTAACTTGTGCGGATGAAGGGACTCGAACCCTTACTTCGTGAGAAACTAGATCCTAAGTCTAGCGCGTCTACCAATTCCGCCACACCCGCGATTTTGAGGGCGCAAAGATACAACTTTTCTGCGAATTATACCTTAATTAATAAAGCTTTTGTTTTTGGCAAACTCTACCTTTAACCGTCATTGCGGGCTTGACCCGCTGTCATTGCGGACTTGATCCGCAATCTCCTGAATGCAAGGGCTATCCTTCTTGTTCAGGAGATGGCGGATGTTCCTCCGCCATGACGTTAAAAGGCCTAGGTTTACTGGTTTCCATCAGTTTTTGACGTCCAGTGCCTCTCTTAATGCATTTCCGATTAACATAAACGCCAGCACCAGCAGCATGATGGCGATGCCCGGCAGGATGGCGAGGTAGGCGGCGTCGAGGATGATGAAGGCATAGTTTTCCTTGATCATGCTGCCCCATGAGGGCATGGGAGGCTGCACTCCGATGCCCAGGAAACTCAAGCCCGCCTCCAGCAGGATGGCCGAGGCGAAGTTGGCCGCCGACACCACGATGATGGGGTTGAGGATATTGGGCAGGATATGCCGGAAGATGATACGCAGATTCTTGAATCCCAAGGCTTTTCCTGCTTCTACGAAGGTGGTCTCTCGGATGCTGAGGATCTGTCCGCGCACGATACGAGCCACCTCTACCCACATGGTGAGGCCCACGGCGATGAACACCTGTGCGATGCCCTTGCCCAAGGCGAAGGTGATGGCGATGACGAGGAGCAGGGTAGGGATGGACCACACCACGTTGATGAACCACACCACCGCGTCGTCGACCTTGCCGCGGAAGAAGCCGCCCAGGCTACCCATCACGATGCCGATCATCAGGCTGAGTAGTACGGCGATGAGGCCCACGGTGAGGCTGATGCGGCTGCCCAACACCAGGCGGCTAAGGAAGTCGCGCCCAAACTGGTCGGTGCCCAACAGGAACTTGCGGTGCTTCACGCAATGGCTTCTGATATAGGTGTCGGCCTCCTCTGAAGAAGTGAAAGTCGCGGTCGTTGAGCCCTGAGCCTGTCGAAGGGTCGAAACGCCGCCCGATGAAACCGAGGTCCCTGAGCCCTGAGCCTGTCGAAGGGTCGAAGGGCCGATTAAATCATGGTTATCAATTACCTCCATCCTCACCGTCGAGCTCTCTTCTGCCTGATAGAGATAGACTGTCGTCGCGTTGGCCTCGACATGGATGCTGTCGAAAGGCAGGTAGATGCAGTCGTCGGGCCGCCCGTTGAAGAGGAACTGGAAGAAGGGTGTTTTGGCAGGTGGCGTCTCCTTCGGCACCATCAGCATGTCGACTTCGAAGCCGGGTTTCTTGGTGCTGATTTCAAGGATCTGTCGGTTGGCATTAGGGGTCTTGTCGGGGATGACGAGGTAGGCAAACAAAGCCAGCAGTGCCCAAAGGAGCACAAAACCGCACGAGGCCATCCCGAGCTTGTTGCTGCGGAACCGCTTCCATGCCAGCGCTTTAGGCGATTGGTTTTGTTTGGGTTGTTCGTCCATGGGTGGCTTTGTATTGCGCCGTCAAAAATACGCATTTCGCCCTTGATTTCGAGAGCAAAAGAAGAAAAATTGAAAAATTTGCGCAAAAAGCGTCGTCGTTATGGAAAAATGTTGTATTTTTGCAGCCGCAATCAGATGGTGGATTTAGCTCAGCTGGTTAGAGTACCGGATTGTGGTTCCGTGGGTCGTGGGTTCGAATCCCACATTCCACCCTGAGAAGAAGAGGTTCGAGAGGACCTCTTTTTTGTTTTCTATACTCCTTTCGGGAAAAATGATTATTTTTGCAGCAAATTTGAATACTATGAATAGAAATTACAGAATCAGCTTGCGTCGGGAGCCTGAAGGCGGTTATACTGTTTTCGTTCCTTCTTTGCCTGGTTGTATTACCTATGGTGAAACTGTAGATGAAGCAATAGATATGGCTAAGGAAGCCATAGGGCTGTATATTGAAGAGCTTGAAGACAGAGGCGAACCTGTTCCTGATGACAGCAACACGTTGGAGTATTCATTGAATCTGGCTATGGCATGAATTTAAGTCCTACTTATCTGATACAACTTCTTGAAAGTGCGGGTTATCAATTTAAGAGAGCAAAAGGGTCGCACAGAGTGTATTATAACCCCGTAAACAATAAAACGATTATTGTTCCTTTTCATAATGGCAAAGATTTGAAAAAAGGGACTTTTCTCGCCATTTTGAAACAAGCAGAGATTAACTTATAATACGGAGGTCGGATGAGTCGAATAATGGCTATAGATTTAGGTAGGAAGCGTAGCGGCATCGCCGTCACCGACCCCTTGCAGATCATCGCGAACGGGCTGACGACGGTGGAGTCGCATAAGCTCGTCGATTTCGTGCTGAATTATTTGAAGACGGAAGACGTGGAGCAAATCGTCATTGGCGAGCCTAAGGACATGAAAAATAACCCTTCCGACTGCTCCAAGTACATCGAGCCTATCGTCAACCGCCTGAAGAAGCTGCTGCCCGACATGCCTATCGTCCGTTACGACGAGCGCTTCACCTCGGTGATGGCGCACCAGGCCATGATTGACGCCGGTCTGAGCAAATCCCGCCGCCAGGACAAGGAACTCGTCGACACCATCGCCGCCACCATCATCCTGCAATCTTATTTAGAATCCAAAACCTGTAGAGACGCGATTAATCGCGTCTCTACCAACAACCAATAACAATGATTTTACCTATTGTAGCATACGGCCACCCCACTTTAAAGGCTCTCGCCCAGCCCATCACGCCCGATTATCCTGAATTGGGTACCCTCATCAACGACATGTGGGAGACGCTGGCGCACTCCGAAGGCGTCGGCCTGGCCGCCCCGCAAGTCAACAAGTCCATCCGTCTCTTCATCGTCGACGGCAACCCCTTTTATCCCGACTATCCGGCGGCCAAGGACTTCAAGCAGGTCTTCATCAACGCTGAGATCCTTGAGTTTTTCGGTGACGAGGTGCCGTTTAGGGAAGGCTGCCTCAGCTTGCCCAATATGTATGAAGACGTGATGCGTCCCGACAAGATCCGTATCAAATACCTTGACGAGAACTTCCAAGAGCACGAGGAGGTCTTCGAAGGCATCCGCGCCCGTATCATCCAGCATGAGTACGAGCACCTGCAAGGCCATGTCTTCGTCGACAACGTCGCGCCGCTGCGCAAGACCCTATTGCAAGGCAAGCTCCGCGCCATCAGCGAAGGCAAATGCGACGTGGACTACCGCATGATTTTCCCGCATAAAAAGAAACACAGATAAAAAACCGATACAATGAAAAAGACTTTGAGAATGGTGGTTGCCGCCATACTGGCATTGGCTATGTTCGCATGCGGCGGCAAAGAGCAGAAACTCACGCAAGACGACCTCAAGGCGGCACAGGCGACCTTGTTTAACGAAGACCGCAGCGTCAACGAGGCGGTGGCTCCCGAAGTGGCGGAGAAATTCTGCAAGTTCGTCGAACAGAACCCCGAAGACTCCACTGCTGCACAATGGCTCTACCATGCCATGGAAATCAATGTTTTCCTGAAAGATGCCGACAAGTGTGCGGAGATCTGCGACAAGCTCACCGCCAACTATCCCGAGACTGACTGGGCACCGATGAGCCTCTTCCTATTGGGTTCATACGTGTATAACGACCAACTCAACGACACAGCACAAGCCCATGCCATGTTCCAGCGCCTGATTGACGAATATCCCGAGAGCGAGCTCGTCGACGACGCCCA
>Ga0310786_10001543_pt1 | contig 37075 bp, 28 predicted proteins | sample AusTroGonzalo_MG_FD_203881 | JGI IMG/M metagenome (GOLD analysis project Ga0310786, IMG submission 203881) | Bovine rumen microbial communities from tropical cattle in Woodstock, Queensland, Australia - Gonzalo_03 (v2) (version 2) | ecosystem: Host-associated > Mammals > Digestive system >... | reverse complement strand
CGGTACGGGAACCCGTACGGCAGTTTAGCAAACTGCTGGTTTCAGCCACTCACCCATCCTTCCAAAAGGAGGCTTTAAGCTTCAACCGTGGGGTTATCTCCTTGATTGCGGGTGCAAAGGTACTACATTTTTCTGAAACCTCCAAATCTTTTATCAACTTTTTTCGAAAAAAATTACTTAAAGGCGATGATAGCCGATAATTCCTTATCGAAATAGAAGGTTTTCGACAGTTCGAGCGTATCTTTCTGATAGCGCATGCGTATGTAGAGGAGTGTAGTCGATAGGGGAATAGAACCCAGATTCACGTCCTTGAAGAGCGGATCTTTGAGTGCTCGCTGCCTCATATCCTGTAGCAATGAGTCGCTGATGACTTTCGTGGAATCGAGGTCGGAGAAGTCGGTGATGTTGAGTTCCTCGGTGGCGTGCACCTTTACAAAATCCTTGACAAGGTTCTTGGCCTGATACTGCTGCCCACAAGCGGTGAGCAGCAGTATGGCCAGAATACCTATTATATTATTCGCGCGCGAACGGATCATTGCTGCGGGATGTTTTTGAGTATGTCGAGCAGATGATCCCATACCATTTGTACGGTGGGAATATGAAGTCGTTCGTCGGGTGTATGTACGAAACGCAGGGTAGGGCCGAAGCTCACCATATCGAGGTTGGGGTAGCGCTCTGAGAAGAGGCCGCACTCCAATCCAGCGTGAATGCCGCGTACGATGGGCTTGTGGCCGAAGAGCTTCACATAGGATCTGATCACAATCTCCTGCAGCTTCGAGTTGGCCTTCATCTTCCAGGCTGGATAGCCGTCAGACGATTTTGCCTCGGCACCAGCCAGTTCGAAGACGGCCTGGATGGTGGCGCACATATTGTCGAGGTTAGACATCACATTCGAGCGCTGGGAAGACAGGATATCGATGGCGGTTTCGCTGCTGTGGATGCTGGCGATGTTGCTCGATGTCTCTACCATACCGCCAAGGGCCTCGTCCTGACAGATGGCATAGATGCCGTTATCAACAGCCTGCACGGCCCAGACGAACTTCTTGGCCACAGCGGGATCGATGACTGTCTCAGCATCGGTGCTCTCCATCGCGAATACCATCTGAGTATCAGTAACGTGAAACTCATCCTCCACCTCAGCGGCAAACACGTTCCAGTCGGCACGTACGTTCTCCTTCAGGTCGTTGGGAACGGCGATTACGAAGTAGCCGTCGCGCGGAATGGCATTGTGGAGCTTTCCGGAGTGGAACTGAGCCAGCTGCACACCCTCGTAGCGCTTCATGGTCTGGAAGATGAAGCGGCCGAGCAGCTTAATGGCATTGGCACGCTTTTTATTGATATCGTCGCCAGAGTGACCGCCAACAAGTCCCTTGAGGGAGCCTTTCAGGAAGAAACTGCCTGCGGGAGCCTCTACGCGATTAAAGGTAAATTTGGCTGTCGTGTTACGACCGCCTGCGCAACTGACGAAGATCTCACCTTCATCTTCAGAATCGAGGTTGATGAGGTAGTCGCCTGTCATGAAGCCAGCCTTCATACCTTCGGCACCTGTAAGTCCTGTTTCCTCATCGCGGGTGAAGACACACTCGATAGGTCCGTGCTCGATATCGTCGGAAACGAGGATGGCCAGCTCGATGGCACAGCCGATACCGTCGTCAGCACCAAGCGTGGTGCCCTCTGCCGTCAGCCATTCACCATCTACGTAGGTCTTGATGGCGTCCTTGTCGAAATCGAACTCTACATCAACGAGTTTGTCGCAGACCATATCCATGTGACTCTGCAGGATGACGGTCTTGCAATGCTCCATACCCTTGGTGGCGGGTTTGCGGATGATGACATTGCCCGTTTCGTCGACTTTGGTGTCGAGGTTGTGGCTCTCACCCCAGTTTTTGAGATACTCAATCATCTTCTCTTCGCGCTTCGAAGGACGCGGAATTTCGTTAATCTTCGCAAATTCAGCGAAGACAACAGCAGGTTTTAAATCGTTTTTATTCATTATTAATGTTATTTTTGATTGAATTCGTAATTTAATTCGTAACTTTGCAGCCGCAAAGATATAAAAAATGATGGAAACTCTGCTCATATCGACGTTAATAATTGCTATCGCGATGATTTTTTTCCTCGTGAGGGTGCTGTTTACCAAGCAGGGTGAGTTTAAATCGCAACATATTCATGACTCTGAGGCGATGAAAGAGCGTGGTATCCATTGTGTGATGGATCAGGACCGCGAGATGCGTGAGAAGAAGCTCTTAAAAGTGAATAGTTAATAGTGAATAGTGAATAATTAATATAATATTGAAATGAAAAAGTACATTATCCCGACACTGGCCATCGCTGCTATGATGGTATCGTGTAACAATGCTGCTCCTAAGATGGACGAGCAGCCTGCTTCGAGTGAGGTCTCAACAACAGGCATGAAGATTGCCTTTGTAGAGGTTGACTCGCTGATGACACAGTATACCTTTGCTAAGGATTATACTGTGACTTTGGAGAAGAAGAGCAATAATGCCCGTAACACCCTGACCCAGAAGGGTAACCAGTTGCAGGCTGCTGTGAACAACTTCCAGCAGAAACTGAATAACAACGGTTTCCAGAGTCGTGAGCAGGCTGCCTCCGTACAGAACGCCATCCAGCGCCAGCAGAACGATCTGCAGCAGTTGCAGGCACGTTTGGAGACTGAGCTTGCCAACGAGACAGCTAAGTTTAACGAGGCGCTGCGTGATTCGCTCAATAATTTCCTGAAAGCTTACAATAAGGATAAGAAGTATGACATCATTCTCTCGAAGGCTGGTGACAATATCCTGTTTGCTGATAAGAAGTACGACATCACCCAGGATATCATCAACGGTCTGAACAAGCGCTACAAGCCATCTGCTAAAAAGGCCGATGACAAGAAAGCTGACGAAAAAAAGGCTGACGACAAGAAAGCAGAGAAGAAATGAAACAGACCATTTTAGTGACGGGTGGCACGGGCTTTATCGGAAGCCATACCACAGTGGAGTTGCAAGAGGCTGGCTATGAGGTGGTGATTATCGACAACCTCTCAAACTCTAATATCAATGTACTCGATGGTATCGAGAAGATCACGGGTGCGAAGCCTGCCTTCGAACAGGTAGACTGCTGTGACTTCGAGGCTCTCGAAGGTGTGTTCAAGAAATATCCGAAGATTGAGGGTATCATCCACTTCGCTGCTTCGAAGGCTGTGGGTGAGAGTGTGGAGAAACCGCTGCTTTATTATCGCAACAACCTCATGTCGCTCATTAATCTGCTGGAGCTCATGCCCAAGTATGATGTGAAGGGTATCATCTTTTCGTCGAGCTGTACCGTCTATGGTCAGCCCGCTCAGGAAAACCTGCCTGTGACCGAGAATGCACCTGTGCAGAAAGCTATGAGTCCTTATGGCAACACGAAGCAGATCAACGAAGAAATTATTCAGGATTACATCCATTCGGGAGCTCCTATCAAGAGCATCATCCTGAGATACTTCAACCCCATTGGTGCCCATCCCTCAGCCTTTATCGGCGAGCTGCCCAATGGTGTGCCCATGAACCTGATTCCATTTGTGACGCAGACGGCAATGGGAATCCGTGAGCAGCTGAAGATCTTCGGCCACGACTACAACACTCCCGACCATACCTGTATCCGCGACTATATCTATGTGGTTGATCTTGCCAAGGCTCACGTCAAGGCAATGGAGCGCGTGCTCGACAAACCTGAGACAGAGGCTGTAGAGGTGTTCAATATCGGAACAGGTAAGGGTCTCTCTACATTAGAGGTGGTTGAAGGCTTCGAGAAAGCGACGGGCGTAAAAGTGAACTGGACATACGCTCCGCGTCGTGAAGGTGATATTGAACAGGTGTGGGGTAATGTCGACAAGGCCAACAAAGTACTTGGCTGGAAGGCAGAGACTCCTACGGACGAAGTGCTTCGCTCTGCATGGAAGTGGCAAGAGAAACTTCGCGAAGACGGAATCCAATAACAATTATCCCGCTCATTTGAGCGGGATAATTGTTTTAAATGTTCCTTCGGCATTGAACTCATCAAGGTTGATTGGTTTGCGGAAGAGCCCGTAGAGGGAAGATCCTGAGCCCGTCATCGCAGCATAGACGGCACCAAGCTCGTAAAACCGTTGCTTGATGGCTCCGATCTCAGGATGTAAGGTGAAGACGCTGTGCTCGAAATCGTTCGTCAGATGATCTCGCCAGGTCTCGATGGGCTGCATCACAACTTCGCGACAGTTCTTTGCCGGATGATGAGGAGTAATCAACGAAAAGGCCTCTTTCGTGGACACGGGAATAGCCGGACGCACAATAGCAATATACCAACCTTTCAGATCGAGGGCGATGGGAGTAAGTATCTCACCGATGCCCTCTGCATAAGCTGGCTGACTCTGAATGAAAAACGCACAATCGGCTCCTAGACGCGCGGCATAGCCGATCATCTGTGCATCGGAGAGTCCCAGATGGAACATCTTGTCCAGCAGGGTGATCATATAGCCACAGTCGCTGGACCCGCCACCCATACCTGCTTGCGTGGGAATGCCCTTATACAGATGGGCATGCACACGTGGCAGTGAAGGGAAATCCTCCTTCAACAACTGATACGCCCGCACAACGAGGTTGCGCTGTTCGTCACCTTCGATATGTATATTCGTTACCTTCAGGTCGCAGTCGTATGGTGATGGGAAGGCATCATCCATCTCATACACCTCAAGCGCATCCTGGATATTCACGGGATAGAACACGGTTTCAAGGTTGTGATAGCCGTCAGCTCTCTTCTCAACAACATTGAGTCCGAGATTGATTTTTGCAATAGGAAATGTAATCATGCTGCAAAGTTACTTATTTAAATTGAAAATAATTCTTGCGGTAGCAAATTTTTCACTTTTCACTCTTTACTTTTCACTTATTTTTTGTATCTTTGCAGCCCAAACCTAAACAGATTATGGCAGAACAAGATAATAACACACGTCACAGACCGCGCAAGCAACAGCCTGTAGACAATATCTACGGTCATCTTCAGCCTCAGGCGCTGGAGGTGGAAAAAGCTGTGCTGGGTGCCTTGATGATCGACAAGGACGCCTATGCGATAGTCTGTGAAACCCTTTATCCTGAGAGTTTCTATGAACCTCGCAACCAGATGATATACGCCGCCATCCGCGACCTCTCGATGGAAGAGAAACCTGTGGATATCCTCACAGTAGCAGAGCGGTTAGCAAAGAAAGGCCAGTTAGAGGAAGTAGGGGGGCCTGGTTATGTGGCCGACCTCAGCGCTCGCGTGGCCTCCTCAGCCAATATCGAATACCATGCCAATATTATTGCACAGAAATTCCTGGCCCGTCAGCTTATATCCTTTGCCAGCGTCATCGAGACAAAGGCGTTTGATGAGACCAACGATATCGACGAGCTAATGCAGGAGACTGAGAACTCACTCTTTGAGTTGAGTCAGCGCAATATGAAGAAGGACTATACGCAGATCAATCCTGTCATTTCGCAAGCCATCCAAAGCATTCAGGCTGCAGCTGCCAATAAGGACGGTCTGACGGGTGTGGGTACGGGTTATCATAAACTCGACGATATCACCTCTGGTTGGCAGGCCAGCGATCTGGTGATTGTCGCTGGTCGTCCTGCTATGGGTAAGACCTCCTTTGCCTTATCGATGGCTAAGAATATTGCAGCTGATTATCGGGTGCCCCTGGCTTTCTTCTCGTTGGAAATGTCGAATGTGCAGTTGGTGAACCGCTTGATATCGAATGCTTGTGAGATTGAGGGCTCTAAGATTCTGAATGGACAGCTGAGTCCTGACGAATGGGATCGTTTGGACAAGCGTGTGAACAACCTGTTGGATGCGCCTCTCTATGTCGACGATACGCCAGGCCTCTCAGTCTTCGAACTTCGTACAAAGGCCCGTCGTCTGGTACGTGAGCACAATGTGAAGATTATCATGATCGACTATCTGCAGCTGATGAATGCCAATGGCATGCGTTTCTCTTCGCGTCAGGAAGAGGTGTCTACCATCAGCCGTTCGCTCAAGAGTCTTGCTAAGGAGCTGGATATCCCTATCATCGCCCTAAGTCAGTTGAACCGTGGTGTCGAATCCCGTGAAGGTTTGGAGGGAAAGCGTCCACAACTGAGCGACCTGCGTGAGTCGGGTGCCATCGAGCAAGATGCGGATATGGTGCTCTTTGTGCATCGTCCGGAGTATTATCATATCTATCAGGATGACAATGGGCGTAATCTTCGCGGTATGGCTCAAATTATCATTGCCAAGCATCGTAAGGGTGCTACTGGCGATGTGCTGCTCACATTCCGCGGACAGTTCACACGCTTCGAGAATCCTGAAGATACCCATCTCGGCCCCATGCCTGACAGTATCGGTGGGGAGATTATCGGTTCGAAGATCAATGGTGCTGGTGGGAATATTCCTCCTGGAGACAACGGCGATGATCCCTTTGCCAGTCTGGCTGCCATTCCGCCTCCAGAACCAGTTGATGGTCCTATGCCATTCTGAACAAACAACAAGGGCTGCGATGATTCTCGCAGCCCTTATCTTTTATTTCGCATATTTCTCGATGAGTTGATCGGCTTGTGGATAGCCCAATTCCTTGGCCTTCTGCAGATTTACCAATCCTTCTTTCTTCTTGCCTTTCATGCATTGCGAAAGACCGAGGAAGAGATAGCCGTCGCTGTTTTCGGGTTCTAACGATTGGATCTCTTTGGCAGTTTCTGCCACCTCGTCATACTGACCCACGCGCAATTCCAACGAGGCCTTCTCTGCCAGATAGAAAGTGTTCTTGGGTTCCATCTTGACAGCTTGGTTGATGTCGTTGAGGGCCTGCTGGAACAGACGTCCCTCGATTTCCGCCTGATGACGGATATAATAGAAGTTAGCATTCACATCAGCAGCCATCAGTTGTTCGTAGTCGTTCATGTCGTTCACGGCATCACGGTATTTTCTTGCGCTGAACTTCGCATTGGCACGTGCCCACAGATAGGGGGCGGCCTGCTTCAGATACGGCTTGCTGAACATGTTCATCGCGCTGTCGAGCAACGCTATCATCGCGGTAGTGTCCTTTAACTGACCTTTACATTGCGCTGCGCAATACCAGGTTTCGGCGGTGCCCATGTTTGTCTTCGTCAGTTTGATATAGCGGTCATAGGCTTCGTCATAACTCTTTTGGGCATAGAGGATATTGGCTTCTAGTTCCATGTAGGCGGGTAGAGGATTGATCTTCCAGGCCTCGCGGGTCTCGCCAAGCGCTTTGTCCAGACTCCAGTTAGCGTAGGGCATGTCAGCCTGATAGAGTTCCTTGTTATAAATCATACGGGCATAGTTGAAGTGCTCGTTATCTTTGTTGGCCGACAGTTTAATTGCCTGTTCCATATCACGTTCGGCTGAGGTGTAGTCACCGTTGCTGGTGGCAAACTGTGCGCGATAAGCATAACCGTCGGCCGCATCAGGGAACTTCTGAATAAATTCATCGATGAGTCGTGCAAAATTAGCAGAATCGGTAGTGGCACCAGCCATATACATCATCAGGTTGGCGTCTGCCAGCGACTCGGGCATCTCCATTCGGATTTGTGTCTGTTTCAGCGTAGGGTCGTTGATACTCAGTCCTCTTACTTTCAGCGAATCGGCAAAGCGGGCGCTGATGGCATAGCAAAGGGAGTCGGCACCAGTGGCAGCAGGTTGTAGGATACCTATCACCTCACCTTTGTCGTTGAGTAATGGTGAGCTGATATTCTTTTCCGATGCCTTCATAGCGATGGTGTAGTAGGCGTAGTCCTGTTGGAAGGTCTCTGCCTTGCGCACGATACCATTGCTAAGATTCTTTGTTTCGAGATAGGGTAACAACCACACGCGCTCGCCACTTTGGGCGATGCCAGCAGACACCACAAGAGGACGGGTTTTGCCGGCTACACGGAATTTGGCCACATCGTACATATCGTTGGCACCGATCATTCCAGTTACGGCTATCTCCTTTCCTGCCGCATCGATGACGACGGCCCTTGCAGCCCCCTTAAACGGAGTGAAGCTGCTGATGGCCTCACCATTTGCACCCGTAAAGAAACCGTTGCTGCTGGCTATCAAAGAGCCATCGGCAGCGAAGGTCTTCAGGGTAAACACCGATTTGCTGGCATTCTTTGCCCAATTAGGTTGGGCAAAAGTGAATAGTGAATAATGAATAGTGAATAGTATCAATAATAACTTTTTCATAATCGTAATAATTGTTTGGCATTTTGGATAGCGGCTTCGGTTACCTTACTGCCACTAAGCATCTGCGCAATCTCCGTGATGCGCTCGTCAGTCGTCAGCATCTCCATCCTGCTGGTGGTGCCTTGTGGCGTCTCTTCTTTTTCTACTTTATAGTGTGCAGCGCCCAAAGCAGCTATTTGTGGCAGATGGGTAATGCTGATCACCTGGCGCTCATGACTACCCATTTCATACATGATCTCTGCCATTTTCTCGGCTATCTTACCACTCACACCCGTATCAATCTCGTCGAAGATGATAGTGGGCAGTTTCACGGCTCCGCTGATCATGGCCTTTAGGGCTAGCATCACACGGGCTATCTCACCTCCAGAAGCCACTTGCGATACGGGCTGGAGTGGGGTAGAAGTATTGGCAGAAAAGAGGTAGGCTACTTTGTCCTGACCGTTCGTCGCAAGGTTCTCCTTGCTGATGCTGATCTGGAATCGGATATGGGGCATGCCCAGTGGCACAAGTCGTTGCTGCATCTCTGTCTCTATCTGCTTTGCGGCTTTCATGCGCAGCTTTGTCAGCGCGTCAGCTTTCTGCTGGCATTGTGTATTCAACTGCTCCACCTGTTGCTCTCGCTCCCGTAATGTTTCGTCGCTGTTCTCGATATGCTCTAACTGCTCTTTCAACGAATCCCTTAAAGTGATGAGGGCTTCCGTATCCTCAGCATGGTATTTCTTTTGTAGGTCGTAAAGATGATCCAAGCGTTCGTTGATATGATCTAGTTCAGCAGGGTCGAAATCAACGTCCTCCATTAAACTGCCCACTTCCTGAGCGATATCCTTCAGTTCGATATAGGTGCTATCTATGCGTGTGGCCAGCTCCTCTGCCTCGGGGAATACATGTGCAACATTTTTCAGGGCACTCGTTGCCGAGCGTAATTGAGTCACGATACCTGTGCCTTCGGTCTGTAGTGCATTGTCAGCTGTATAGAGGGCGCTCTTGATTTCCTCGGAGTGAGTCATCGTCTCGCTCTTCTGCTCCAGCTCTTCCTGTTCACCTGTCATCAGACGGGCCTCGTCCAGCTCTTGATATTGGAACTGCAGAAAGTCAACGTTCTGACGGTTGTGCTCGATTTCTTCTTTCAGCTCTTCCAGCGCGTTGGCAGCCTGGTGATAGGCGTCATAGCATTTTTTGTAATCCGCCAGCTCCTTGGTGTCGTCAGCAATAATGTCGAGCACGCTCATCTGGAAGTCCTGCTTGTTCAGCAGCAGGTTCTGGTGTTGTGAGTGCACATCCACGAGACGTTCGCCCAGTTCCTTGAGCATCGACAGCTGCACGGGGGTATCGTTGATAAAGGCGCGGCTCTTGCCTGCAGATGTCAGTTCCCTGCGGATAATGCAGTCATTGGCATCGAATTCTATGTCGTTCTCATCGAAGAAGGTTTTCATATCATAGCGCGACAGGTCGAAATGGGCTTCGATCACACATTTGTCTGCCCCTTGCTTCAAGGTTTTCAAATCCGCCCGTTGTCCTAATAGCAGTCCGATAGCACCAAGCACGATACTCTTGCCCGCGCCAGTCTCACCTGTAATCACAGAGAATCCTGGATATAGGTCGATATCCAGGATGTCAATCAGTGCGAAGTTTTTGATATATAGATGCTTCAGCATATTGTTCAGTTGTTTATCTTTTCCCACGAAGGATTCTGCGAGGCGTTGATGTTGCTCAGCAGATCATACACGGTCTGTTTCTCCTTCTGGGTACCCTTGCCCTTGTAGATATTCACCAGTTCGTCTTTCTTATAGTCCGTCCATATCTGTGGCAGCAGACTCAGCGGTTTGTTCTCGTGGGCTTTCTTCAGCTGTTCTTCGAGGGCGGTGGATATTTCCGTACGTCCACGCTCTGCATTGTTGGCCATCTCGTCGAGACCCTTACGGTAGTAGTCGTATTGCAACTGCCGGAATGGTTTCATCTGTTCGTCCAGATAGTCGTTGATGATGGCGAAGCGGTTGCGCGAGTCCTCAAACGATTTCCAGCCCGGATAGCCTAGGTCCTGTGCATTGTTCACCAGCTGCATGCATCGCTGCAGGATATCGGTACCGCCTAAGGGCGAGAAACTGTCGAGATCGAGACCGATGATCAGGTAGGCATAGTAGGCCACGAGGGCTGTCAGCTGGTTGTCTACAGTCTGATCATTGTAGTTCAACTGGTCGAACTGTGCAAACTCGAAGTGGAAGTTCGCATCCCTATTATTATATAAGGTGGTGGTGTAACTGGCATTGTATACGGGACGGTTGGCCTGTATCAGGGCCGTACACTCAAACTTATTCTCGTCGCGGTTGAATTTCGATACGGTGATGTTCAGATTACATTGTATGCGCTCGTTCTCCTGAAACTGCAGATCCGTCCACTGACGCTCGTTGATAAACTGCTCCAATGTCTGCTGCAGATTGTCGAATACGCTGTTGTCGGTACCCGTTATCTGGCTATGGTTAATGTTCACCTTCACCTGAAGCTCCTGCGCTGAGGCAGTGAATAGTGAACAGTGAATAGTGAATAGTAGACACAGAAGTCTGAAGCAACTATTCCTCAATACACCATACGTCCTCATCTCTCTCCCTATACTATTCACTAATCACTATTCACTAAAGTTTGGCCTCAGCCAAACGTATTCTCGTCAGTAACTGCTTGGTGTTGTATGTGAAGTCTCCTTGCAGAATCCAACCATAGTAACCAGGATCACGCTTGAGCGCCTCAATGACAGGCATACCCTTATATTTTCCGAAGTTGAACACCTCGATCATCTTGGGTTCGCCTTTCTCGTCGAGCACGGGCTTGCCGCTGGCATCCTTCACCTCAGCCCAGATAATGCGTCCTGCAAAGTCCACATTCTTGTTCATTTTCGAGAATTCGGCCAGCATCTGCATGTCGTTCTCCAGCACCTTCTCCGGATCTTCGTTGGCACCGGGGGCATATTTATCTAGCTGTCCCATCAGCACACGGTAGGTAGCCTCCGTATCCTGATCGGCACGGTGAGCCTCGAAATCTTCCTCCATCTTCCGTCCGCAGTAGAACTTATAGGCAGCTGCGAGGTTTCGGCGCTCCATCTTGCGGAAGATGGAACAAGCGTCAATCAGTTTGCTCTTCGAGAAGTCGAAGTCAATACCTGCACGCAGGAACTCCTCAGCCAGCAGGGGGATGTCGAAGTTGTTCGAGTTAAACCCCGCAAAGTCGCTGCCCACGAACTTGTCAGCTAGTGTCTGTGCCAGCTGCTTGAAGGTGGGTTTATCTTTCACGTCCTCGTCTGAGATGCCCGTCAGCTGTGTGATGATGGGCTCAATATGTTTCTCAGGGTTGATCAGTTCGTTGCCACGTTCCTCCTTGCCGTCGGGATACACCTTAATATAGGATATCTGTATTACGCGATCTTTCACCAGATCGAGTCCAGTTGTTTCCAGGTCAAAGATGACCAGAGGTTTATTCAGATTAAGTTTCATCTCTTAGTCGTTAATCAACATTGGCATCATCAGCATCAGCACATCCTGGTTCTCAGGCTGCTCAGAGGGCAGCACCAGTCCTGCACGGCTGGGGTCAGCAAGCTGGATGATAATTTCTGGACAGTCAAAGTTGCTGAGTATCTCAATAAACGACGAGCCCTTGAAACCGATGCTCATCTTCTGACCGTTGTACTCACAGCTCATACGCTCGGTAGCGGTCTTCGAGAAGTCGTAGTCCTCGGCATCCAGCTGCAGAATGTTACCCTCTACGTGGAAGCGGATCAGATTGCTCGACTCATTGGCGAATGGCTGTACACGACGCAGGGCTGCCAAAAGTCCAAGACGGTCCACACGCAGCTCATTGGGGTTATTCTGTGGAATCACGGAGTTATAATTGGGATATCTGCCCTCGATGAGTCTGCACTGGATGGTGCCGTCACCGAAGTTCACCTCAGCATTGCGGTCGTCGAAACGGATTATTACGTCGCCACCGTCCTTACCCAGCATGTTCTTCAGCAGGTTAGCCGGCTTCTTGGGCAGGATGAAGGCAGCAGGCTGATCGCTCTTGATGGTATACACCTTGTTACGCACCAGCTTATGGCCATCACTGGCAACTACAGCCAGACAGTCGGGTGTCAGGTCGAAGTAGATACCATTCATTACGGGGCGCAACTCATCCTGGGCGGTAGCAAAGATGCTACGGTTCACATTTTCTGCCAAGGTGATGTTGGGTATGGTGATGGTATAGGCATTGTCGTTGATGGGCTGTGCCATGGGGAACTCGTCGGCATTCTCGATGGGCAGCGAGAACAGACCGTTCTGATAGCTGATCTTCACGAGGTTCTGCTCCTGGTTGACATCAAAGGTGATGGGCTGCTCGGAGATACCTTTCACAGCTTCCAGAATATCGTGATTGCCGATGGCGAAGCGGCCGTTGCTGTCACTCTCCGTCAATAGGAGGGTCGTACGCATGGTATTTTCACCGTCAGAGGCGGTGAGGTTGAGGTTCTGACCATCGATATCGAACACGAAATCGCCTAAGATAGGGAGGGCGTTCTTGCTGTTAATCACTTTCGAAAGTGCTGAAAGTTTGTTGCTCAATGAAGAGCTTGATAATGTAAATCTCATAATTATGTAGTCTTTTTGTTTTTAATTACTTCTGATTTGACGACAAAATTACAAAAAAACGTTGTTATAAACAAAAAAAATGCGATAATTTTTCGAGTTTCAAACTATTTTTAGTAATTTCGCCGAGCGAAAACAAGAAAAATCAACAAATAAAAACATTTAAGACAATGGAATTAACAGGTAGAATTATTGCCGTATTACCGGCCAACAGTGGTGTATCTAATCGTACTGGCAACCCTTGGATGTCTCAGGAGTATGTCATCGAGGTTCCTGGACAGTATCCGCGCAAGTGCGTGTTCCGTCTTTTTGGAGAAGACCGCATCAAACAGTTCAATATCCAGAATGGTGAGGATCTTACTGTTCAGTTCGACATCGATGCTCATGAGTATCAGGGACGTTGGTTTAACGAGGTTCGTGCGTACAACATCATTCGTGGTCAGGTGCCTCAGGCCGTTAATCCCGTGGCTTCGCCCTTCCCACCGGCTCAGGCTCAGCCCGATGCTGCCACTTCACCTTTCCCGCCGGCACAGGAGCCTGCTGCAGAAGGTGGTAGTGCAGATGACCTGCCCTTCTAAGTAACCTAATATGAATATTAAACTACATACCCCTGACAGTCTGAAGAAGGGTAGTGGAATGGGCTCGCTGAAGCAGTTTCTGCTATCCCTCTTCGCTACCACCGTATCCATTGCGCTCACCTTTGGTACGGCAGCCTTAATCGACTACAACAAGAAGCAGAAAGAGAAGCGTGAGATTGTCATCATGGTGATGTACGACATGCACAACTCGCTGAAGTCGGTAGAGAAGTCCGACTCTATGATCTTTGAGTCGATAAAGCTGCAGCGAACCGTCGCCGAGGATACAACAAAATACGAGACGCTGAAGTACATGTTAGCTCACTTGATACCATCCGCCAACTACACGGAGACCACGGAACGCATCTTCTCGTCGAACATCGAAACCATCAACACGGTGGGCAACGTGCTCTTCACCGAGAATGTGGCGGAATTCTATCAGTCGCGCCAGTATTACAAAACACTTGTATGTGACTCTTTAGCGCAAGAGATTACCCAAAATGATATCTTTCACAACATGAGTGACTTCTTTAGTCTGGACTACTATTCCTATGGCATGGTCTGTCAGGAGCTCTTGTCAGAGATGCAGCGTCTCTATACACAATGCAAGCAGATGATGGAGGTCACAGACGAAGAGATAGATGCCTATCGCAAGCAGCGTCGGAAAATGGAGAAGGATTTAGCCGATGACAACGTCTCGTCAGAGTCGAAAAGGAACGAACTCCAACAACTCAATCAGTCGTTACATGAAGCAGTTAAGAAACTGAATATTAAATAACTAAAACTTATTGTTTATGATGAAAAAGACTATGTTTTATGCTCTTGGTATGGCAGCCCTCATCATGGGTTGTACTTCTACCGACAAAGTGACCCAGAACACGATCAATCAGCAGGAAGTGATGAGCAAGATGTCGCTCGAAGACAAGGCCCACTTTGTGATTGGTACAGGTATGCAAGGCTTCAGCGGCGACGATGCCGTGATAGGTGCCACCAAGAATCTTGTCCCCGGTGCCGCAGGCACCACCTATCCTCTCGACTCGTTGGGCATCCCCGCCATCGTCCTCGCTGACGGTCCTGCCGGACTGCGTATCGATGCGACCCGCGAGGGTGACTCTGCCACTTACTACTGCACCCATTTCCCCATCGGCACCCTGCTGGCTTCAACCTGGAATACCGCCCTCATCGAAGAGGTGGGACAGGCTATTGGTGAGGAGGTCAAGGAGTATGGTGCCGACGTGCTGCTGGCGCCTGCCCTCAACATCATGCGTAACCCCCTCTGCGGTCGAAACTTCGAGTATTACTCCGAGGATCCCGTGGTGGCAGGTAAGACTGCTGCGGCCTATATCACTGGCGTGCAGAAGAACGATGTTGGCACGAGCATCAAGCACTTTGCAGCCAACAACCAGGAGACCAACCGCATGAATACCGATGCCCGCATCTCCCAGCGTGCCCTGCGCGAGATCTATCTCAAGGGCTTCGAGATCGCCATCAAGGAGAGCAAGCCCTGGACCGTGATGACCTCTTATAATTATATTAATGGTACTTACGCCTCCGAGAGCAAGGATCTGGTGGAGACCATCCTGCGCGATGAGTGGGGCTATGAGGGAACGGTCATGACCGACTGGTTCGGTGGTAAGGACGGTGCCATCCAGATGTGGGCTGGCAACGATATGCTGCAGCCGGGTAAGGCTGAGCAGTTCGACTCCATCGTGGCGGGTGTGAAGAGTGGCAAACTCTCTGAGGCCGACCTCGACCGTAATATCCAGCGCATCCTGAACCTCATCGAGAAGAGTCCACGCTTCCAGGGATACCAGTTCTCCAACAAGCCCGACCTCAAGGCCCATGCCGAGGTCACACGCCAGTCGGCTGCCGAAGGAATGGTCCTCATGAAAAATGGCGGCGTTTTGCCCTTCACCGAGAAGATCAAGAACGTGGCCCTCTATGGCATCACCTCTTATGACTTCATCGCTGGCGGCACAGGTTCGGGCAATGTCAACCACGCCTATGTGGTATCGCTGCTCGATGGTCTGAAGAATGGTGGCTATACCGTTTCCGACGACCTGAAGACCGCTTACGAGACCTATCTGAACGACTGCAAGGCTGCCAAGGAGAAAGAGATAGCAGAGATGGAGAAGAAGGATAAGCAGGCTGCTATGCTCGCTCGCTTCATGCCGGGATCACTGCCCGCAGAGAAGCTGTTCAGCGCCGACGAGCTCGCCAAGCAGGCTGAAGCATCTGATATCGCCGTGATCACTCTCGGACGTATCTCCGGCGAATTCCTCGATCGTAACATCGCCAACTTCAACCTCAGCGACTCTGAGCGCAAGCTCGTCGAGCAGGTATGCGACGTCTATCATAAGGCCAACAAGCAGGTGGTGGTGCTGCTGAATATCGGTGGTGTCATCGAGACTGCCTCGTGGAAGGAACTGCCCGATGCCATCCTCTGCGCCTGGCAGGCAGGTCAGGAGGGCGGCAACAGCGTGGTCGACGTGCTCAGCGGCAAACAGTCGCCATCAGGCAAGTTCACCATGACCTGGCCTTTGAAGTTCTCAGATGCCTATTCGTCGAAGAATTTCCCTATCGACCAGGATCCGCGCATCGACATGACCAATCAGGGGGCCAAGAGCGCCAATGTGCGCAATGTCGACTATACCGAATACGAGGAGGATGTCTATGTCGGTTATCGTTACTTCGACTCCTTCGAGGTGCCTGTCAGCTATCCCTTCGGCTTCGGTCTGAGCTATACCACCTTTGAGTATAGCGATGCCAAGATCAGTCAGAGCGATGATGCCATCAGCGTCACCGTCACCGTTAAGAATACTGGTGACCGTGAGGGTAAGGAGGTCGTAGAGCTCTACGTGGCTTCACCCGATGCCAAGGCAGCCAACAAGCCCGCCAAGGAACTCAAGGCCTATGCCAAGACCAATGCGCTGAAGGCTGGCGAGAGCGAGACGCTCACCCTCACCGTGAAGGCTGCCGACCTGGCTTCCTTCGACGAGGCAGCATCGGCGTGGGTTGTTGCCGAGGGCGAATACCAGTTCCTCGTGGCTGCCTCTGCCCAGGACATCAAGGCCACACTCACTGCACCTGTCACGGCTCAGCAGACGAAGGTTCACGACGCCCTGAAACCTCAAGCGCAGATGAATCTGTTGAAGCGATAGTTATATCACCTAGAGGGTGTGCCTATTTTGAGTACGCAGCGAATGCTGCCGACTTTATCTCTGCCCGTTGCCGAAATAAGCAGCGGGCGCTGCTGATTATTTCCCCGTTCGCTGCCGACTCGAAGGGTACGGGTTTACTCCCTGTTACTATGGCACTTTCCCCCTGTTTGCTACGTTCCTTCTCCCTGTTCCCTCCGTCTGAACAACCGTAAAGGTACTATTTGTCGAGAAGTAGCCCTTATCATTCATTAATATGTCGAGGTTTACAATGATGTACTCTTTGTGAGAGATCAGGATGAAAATGATTCTGAATGCTATGCGTACAAAATTTACACTGACTTTGGCAAAAATGAAAGAGGTGACAGGTATCAGCGTGACAGTATTCAGAGGCTTGAATGTGAATTTTTTTAGTCGAATGTTTGCATATATCCGTAAAAATGTCTAAATTTGCAGCGACTTATGATCATAACTTAATTATCAACTTATGAAAAGACTTTTATTTTTGTTTGCTATGGCAGCATTCGTTACAACGAGTTTCGCACAGAAGAAACTGGTTCTTTATTTCTCAGAGACAAACACGACCAAGGCTGTGGCCGAGGAATTGCAGAAACAACTTGGTGCAGACATTGAGAGCATCGAGGCCGTGAATCCGTATTCTGGAAATTTCCAGGAAACGATGCAGCGTGCCCAGAGGGACAAGGAGCCCGAGATTAAGCCGTTGAAGGCCGACCTGAAGGCTTACGACGTGATCTATCTTGGCTATCCCATCTGGGGTGGAACGTATGCCGCACCAGTGGTTACACTCGTCAAGAAGTACGATTTCGCCGGTAAGACCATCGTGCCGTTCTGTACGTTCGGTAGTGGTGGTCTGGAGAGTTCTTCAGCCGACCTCGTGAAGGCTCTGCCCAAGGCAAAGATACAGCCGGGTTACGGCGTGCGTCAGGCCCGTGTAAAGTCTGCTTCCAAGGAACTCGACCGATTCCTCAAGGAGAACGGTTATAAGAAAGGTTCTGTCAAGGCATTACCAGCTTATTCTGTTCAGCAGCCTGTGACCGATGCTGAGAAGGCCATCTTTGATGCTGCCTGCTCCAGCTATCAGTTCCCGTTGGGAACGCCGCAGACCTTCGGCAAACGCACCACCGACGACAGTATCGACTATGAGTTCAAGGTGAAGAGCCAAGGCTTCGGTGGCGGTGGTGAGCAGACTTCGACCATCTATGTGACGGTGGGTAAGGAAGCAGGTGCCAAGCCCGAATTCACACGCGTGGTGAGATAGTTTATAGTTTATAGAAACCAACTTTATTAATACAACTATTTATGAAAAAAATCTTATTACCACTACTGCTTTTGGTAGCAGTTTCTGCCAATGCGCAGAACAACCCCGTGTTAACAATTGAAGGTGGTCAGGTACAGGGCGTCGTGGCTGACGATCATCCTGACGTGTATGTGTATCGTGGCATTCCATACGCTGCACCTCCCATCCGTGAGAACCGTTGGAAGGCTCCGCAGCCCGTAGTGCCTTGGAAGGGCGTAAAGAAATGCGATACCTTCGGACGTCCCAGCTATCAGGCCATCCAGTACACTGGTGGTTATTATACCGAGTGGGGCTACGGTAAGGAAGCAGCCTTCAGCGAGGACTGTCTGTATCTGAATGTATGGACTAAGGCGCCTGGTCAGGTAAACAAGAAGCTGCCTGTTGCCCTGTGGATTCATGGTGGAGGCTATCGTGAGGGCTTCGGCTCTGAGCCTGAGTTCGACGGTCAGGAGTGGGGTGCCAAGGATGTGGTGCTTGTCTCTATCAACTACCGTCTCGGCATCTTCGGATTCCTCTGTCATCCCGCATTGGCTGAGGAAAGCCCGAACAAGGTGTCTGGTAACTATGGTATCCTCGATCAGATTGAGGCCCTGAAGTGGATTAAGAAGAACATTGCCCAGTTTGGTGGTGATCCCAACAACGTGACAATCTTCGGACAGAGTGCCGGTGGCGGTAGTGTTCGTACGCTGTGCGAGAGCCCGCTGGCCCGTGGCCTGTTCCACAAGGCTGTGATCATGAGTGCCCAGGGACTGAGCATCCCTAATCCTAATGGCGGTGGTATGATGGGCGGCCGTTACAGTGGTGGTTCTATTGAAGATGCCGCTAATAATGCCAAGAAGATGTTCGACTGGGCCGGTATGACCGATCTGCAGAAGATGCGTCAGGCAAGTACGGAGACAGTCTTTGCTCTGCCTACCATCTACCAGCAGGTGAACAGCGCCAGTCAGCAGCAACAGGGCGGCATGATGGGTATGATGCGTATGGGTATGGGCTTCATGCCGATGCTCGACGGTTATGTGAGCGTGAAGAGTTTTGACGATGCTACCCGTGAGGGCACACTCGCCGATGTGCCTTATATGATTGGCTTCACCCTTAACGATATGGGTAACATGGCGCCGAACATTGCAGAGTTCTGTAAGGTTCGTGCAGAGAAGGGCGGTAAGGCTTGGGCATACGAGTTTGCCCGTCCGTTGCCCGATGATGGCAGCCATCCAGAGGTGACACAGCGTCTGCGTGGTGCGTTCCACTCTTCAGACCTTTGGTTTGTATTCAAGAGCTTGAAGCATTGCTGGCGTCCTTGGACCAAGGGCGACTGGGATCTCTCTGAGAAGATGCTGACCGCGTGGACCAACTTTGCCAAGTACAGCGATCCTAACGGCCCGAAGGGTGGCGCGTGGGCTCCCTGCACCGAGAAGAATCCGAAGTTCATGGTGTTCAAGCTGAACGACAAGGATGCCGAGGCATCAGTGTTCGGAGAGCCGGAGATTGCACCTCAGCAGGGCTTTGGCGGCTTCGGCGGCTTCCCAGGTGGTGCCCGTCCTGGTGGCGCAGGCGCTCCTGGTGCTCCTAGCGCTCCCAGAAGATAAACTATCTCATATAGGGATTATAACGTATTTCGTCGGCCATGGTTGTTTCTGGACCATGGCCGGCGTATATTTTTGTATCGGTCGGTAGTTGTGTGGCGAGCATTTGGAGCGAGGCAATCATGTCAGCATAGCTGCCGCGTTCGAAATCGGTGCGGCCGATACTCATACGGAAAAGGGTATCACCACTGAAGGCAACATGCTCGGCAGCATCGTAAAAGACGATGCCACCTGGGGTGTGTCCGGGTGTATGAAGAATCTGCCAGGTGTGAGAGCCGAAAGTAATGGTGTCGCTATCGGTGAGATAACGGTCAACGGGCGGCACATCCAGATGGATGGGAATGCCCAGGATCTCGCTGGTCTGTTGTTCCATATTTTCCATGAGGAAACTGTCGTCCTGATGGGCCTTGGGCTTCAGACCGAAAGCCCGGAAGATAAAGCCGTTGCCCATGCAGTGGTCGAAGTGGCCGTGGGTGCAGAGCAGATGACGAGGCGACAGGTTGTTCTCCTTGATATAGTTGACGATAGTCTGGCCTTCTTCAGAATAATATGCCCCACAATCGATGATGACACAGTCGCGCGTCTCGTCGCTGACCACATAGCAGTTCTCAGCGAGCATATTACAGGGGAAGCATTTGATGGTAAGCATGGGCGTTATATATAATTGACAATGGATAATGGACAATGGATAATTAGCGGGGGAGATAGATGACGTGTTTCTCCTGGAACCACTCCTCGTTGAAGAAACTGCTGATTTCAGTGGTCTGGACAATCTTCTTGAAAGGTTGTATCTCTGCCTGCAGATCACCGCCTTTGAGACAGAGTATGCCATTGGCCAGGGCGTTCTGTTGCTTCTTAGAGATATTCTTCTGGACAATCTTCACGAGGTCGGGCAGGGGCATAACCGCACGACTGACCACAAAATCGTAGAGACCTTTTTCATCCTCACCACGCAGGTGTGTCGGTTGGCAGTTCTTCAGTCCGATGGCATTGCAAACCTCTTGAGCTACGCGGATTTTCTTACCCGTACCGTCGATAAGCCTGAACTGGCATTCGGGGAAAAGGATAGCCAATGGTATGCCGGGAAAACCACCACCTGTGCCGAAGTCGAGAATCTGAGTACCAGGCCTGAAACGGATGACCTTGGCAATCGCCATGGAGTGAAGCACATGGTGCTCGTAAAGGTTGTCGATATCCTTCCGTGAGATAACGTTGATTTTCTCGTTCCAATCACGATAGAGGGCATCGAGGGCGTCTATCTGCTGGCACTGCTGTGGCGTGAGGTTGGTGAAGTATTTGCTGATGAGAGAGTTCATAGTTCAGAGTTCATAATTCATAGTTGGGCCAGGATGTCGTCAAGTTCTGAGTAGGAGAGTTTCAACTCGATGCTGCCTTTCTCATAAGGGGCAATCTCGTAGGGGTTGTAGATGAAAGTTATGGCCTCTTCGCCAAGAATGAAGTTCTCTGAAGGAAACATGTCCATAGAGTAGAGGTATCCCTGGTTCTTCAGTTCCCCGATGCTGCTTACGCCAACATACGAACAAAGTGCTTTCTGGAGGGCAGAATTCAGTTTGTGTTCATAACCCGGAACGAAGATGTCTGAAAGCATCAATTGTCGGCCAGTCGCGTTTTCGAAGTTCATCGTCAGGTGCTGGTTGATGCCGTGGGCACCTCCCTCATAATAATCGAGGTAGATATGGTAAACGTCTGCATTGTTACGACCTTGTTCCGTCGAAGTCTTAATGATATAATGGTAATTATACCACTCCAGCTTCTTTTTGTCATTCTGATCCTGACGGTATAAGGATAGGAGATTCTGTTGATAATTGGTGGCGTATATATTGGCAAACGAGTCGGCTGCCTGCTGCATGGTCAGATCCTGCATATTGAGCAGGCGCTTCTCAATGATATTGTTGATAATCTCAGCCTTATGCCCGCTGGCCTCTGTGGCATACGACATTTCCAGATGCACGCTGCAAGATGGAGAATCCTCTTCAGGTGCTAATTTGACGATCTTATCTGCTGTTGCAACATCAAACTGAGTGCTTTCTTCGGTATTCCCACAACCCATCAGTAGGAAGAAAACAGGCGTGAGAAGGAAAAAATGCTTCATAAATTCATTATAAATGTGATAATTAGCGGCAAAAGTACACTTAATTTGGGAAATTAGCAAATTTCTCGTAAAAAAAAAGTAATTTTGCACCCAAATTAAGGAAATTATGCAGGAAAAGCAACTGAAAGCAGCACTATTTGACCTGGATGGAGTGGTGTTCGACACCGAACCCCAATACACGGTGTTCTGGGGTGAGCAATGTCGTCTATACCATCCGGAACGTCCGGGTCTGGAGCAGGAAATCAAAGGTTCTACGCTGACACAGATCTATGATTGTTGGTTCAGCGGTCCTCTGCTGAAAGAGCAGCCTGTGATTACCGAGCGGCTGAATGCATACGAGCAGCAGATGGACTATGACTACATCGAAGGGTTTCTCGCTTTTGTGGATGACCTGCATCGGCATGGTGTGAAGACGGCTGTGGTGACGAGTTCGAATCTGCCTAAAATGGAGAGCGTCTACCGGAAGCAGCCCGGATTTAAGATGCTTTTTGATGCGATTCTGACCTCTGAGGACTTTGAGAAGAGTAAGCCCGATCCCGACTGCTATCTGAAAGCAGCCCTGAAGTTAGGCGTTGAGCCGGATGAATGTGTGGTTTTTGAAGACAGCGTGAATGGCTTACGTTCCGGGATGGCCGCAAAGATGAAGGTTGTCGGGTTGCTGACGACCAATGTGCAGGCTGTCGTTGCACCACTCTCAGATTTACAGGTGTCGGACTATATCGGTATGACGTTTGACTCTATTTTACAACCCCTCCAATTTACTGCCCAATCATGAACACTCAAAATACACCTGTACACATCCGGTTGTGGCACCGCGATTTCTGGCTGATGGCAATGGCCAATCTGCTATTGACGATGGCGGTCTATGTGCTGATTCCTGTGATGCCGGCCTGGCTGATGCAGACAGAGAACCTGACGCTGCAGGAAACGGGTGTGACGATGGGTGCCTTTGGTGTGGGTATCTTCCTACTTGGCTGTCTGACATCCTGGCTGGTTCAGCGGTTCCGTAGGAATATTGCTTGTATCTGGGCTATCTTGTTGATGGCGGCTTTATTAGGGTGGCTTTATTATTTGGACATGCAGAAATCGCAGTTCTTCGATGTCAAGATCCTGCTGGTTCAGCGCTTAGCACTCGGAGCGGCCTTTGGCGTGGCACAGATGATTCTGTCGAGTACGTTGATTATCGATACTTGTGAGTCGTTCCAACGCACGGAAGCGAATCATTCTGCCTCGTGGTTCTCAAGATTTGCTCTCTCGTTAGGACCGTTGACAGGAATTATCATTGACCGTCTCGCTGGTTTCAGTACTGTGTTGCTGGTATCTCTCGGCTGTACGTTGACAGCCATTATCTTTATACTGTTGGTACATTTCCCCTTCAGGACACCCGAAGAGAATGTCAGGGTGGTGAGTCTTGACCGTTTCTTCCTGCCGCAGGGCTGGCCGTTGACACTCAATCTGCTTGTTGTAACGTTTGTGACGGGATTGCTGTTGTCGACGACAATGTCGGAACTATTCTATGTGATGGTGATGGTGGGCTTTCTGGTGGCCTTATTGGCTCAGCGCTTTGCATTCCGTGATGCAGACTTAGAGAGCGAAGTTATCACGGGACTGCTAATGATTGGCGTTGCCCTATTGATGATGCTGACTCGTCAGCAGGCTATCGTGTCGTTTGCAGCACCTATGTTTATCGGTTTTGGACTGGGTATCATCGGTTCACGCTTCTTGCTGTTCTTTATCAAGCTGAGCCGTCACTGTCAGCGTGGCACAGCGCAGAGCACATTCTTCCTGGCATGGGAAAGTGGATTGGCATTAGGCATTGGTCTAGGCTACGGACTATTTGAGCAGCAGACGGGGCCCCTGTTACAGGTCTCACTTGTCATAACCGTTGTTGCGCTCTTATTCTATCATTTCTTTACACACGGCTGGTATATCAAGCACAAGAACCGTTAGGACATCCTGCCGCAGAGGTGTGCATAGGGACAAGTGGCGCATCGTTTCTTGTCGTCAGTAGGTGTAAAGCTGATGGTAGGATTGAAGATGTCGCAGATCAAACTGGAGAGTTGTTTCATATACGATTCTGAAACAACGGCAATGTCGTTGACGGGGTCACGACCCAGACAGAGCTTCGGGTCGTAATCGTCGCTGCCTGCATGCTGGATGAAGAGCAGAGCCGGGGAGACAGCAGTATCTTTAGACTTGAGTCTGACAATATAACTGTAGAGAAAGGCCTGTAGATAATAGTCGCTATGGTCTTTCAGACTCTCCTGTGCGAAGATGGCATCCACATCGGGAAGTGCCTTGAGTCGTCGGCTGCCGGTCTTATAATCTATCACACGAATCTGTTCTTTTCCATCGGAGGTTGTAATACTGTCCAGACGGTCGATCATACCGCCAAGAGTGGTAATGAAGGTTTCATCGCCAATAGGTATCTGGTAATCCATCTTAACGGTCTTTTCGAGACCTAAGATGGTAAAGGGTGTAAGGCGACGGTCGATCTCGAGCAGTTGTCGGATGTATTTGATAATGACCTCACGATTTATAATCTGCAGTCCGTCGAGTGGGGGCAGTTTACGGGCGGTATCCTTTATCTGGAATAACGCTTGTTTGAAGGCTTCATCAACAGCACGTTCAATGTCTACTTCTGTTTGAAGCAGGTACTCAATGTCGTTTGCCATAATGATACGGCTCTTTTGCATCAGCTTTTCATAGACAAGCTGGGCTGCCAGATGGAAGATGTTTCCAAAGATGCGGTTGTCAATGTTGTCTTCATCATCATTTTCAGGTTCAATAAGGCCGCTTATGTAGCGATAGAAGAACTGCAACTGACAGCGTATATAACGGTTGATGGCCGATGGTGTCAGGAGGTTATTTTCAAACCGTTTCCGAAGGAGTTGCATCACAGCATCGGTCTTTGTGATGGGCTGTAGGGTTCGTTGTATTAGCGCCTGACCAGCCTGCAAGGTCTGAATATGAATCTGGTGTCCGCTCTCAACCATCATCTGCAGCATGAAGCGTGACATCTCACCCCTCTGTCCGTCGTTCGTAGAATTATTATAGACAAATGTAATGTCGCTGGCACGTTGCAGCAACCGGTGGAAGTAATAGGCGTAGATGGCCACCTTATGATCGATGGTGGTGAGCCCATAGGCTTTTCTTATGCTATAGGGTATGAACGACGTGTCGCTCAGACCCTTAGGCAGATTACCCTCGTTGCAGGAGAGTAGTAGGACATGTTCGAAATCGATGTTTCGCGTTTCCAGAACACCCATCATCTGGATACCTTCAACCGGTTCTCCGTGGAAGGGTATACTTGTTGCAGAGACAATCTGCGAGATAAGCCGCTGCAGAGTGATTGTGTCGATATTCAGACTACCGCTCTCGACGAGATTACTCAGGCGGTTTAAGAGAGTGTACATACGGAAGAGACTTTCTTGGGTGAGGGGAGAGAGCTCAACCTCATCTTTACTGATGGCTTTCGCTGTCAGACGGACAACCGACATCAGCCACAGAAGGAGAATGCTGTTAAACTGCTGCGTACTAATGGCATGCTCCATGGAGAAGAGCAATGTGAGACCGTCATCCTTTGAAAGCTGGGCAACGTTGGGATAATAGATCTTCTGGCTGTTCAACTCGTTGTAAAGGCTGTTGACAGCTGTGGAGAGATAGTGGGAATAGGGGTGCCGCAGCACAAGGTTGACATGACGAAGACGGTAATGACCTGTTTCTGTGACATAGCCGTTAGTCTGTAAGGCTATGAGCAGATTGACAAACGAGGTAACAGGTGTCTGAGAAAGCGGATAGCCCGTAGTGATATTGACCTTTTCCACTTCTGTCGGGATACAATGAATAGCTGTCTGCAACAAGTTTTCATTGCAGAGCACTACAGCTGTTCGCCTGTTGTCGGCGATACGGTTCTCTTGTCGCAACCAGGTGCTTATATAACGTGCCTGGATATTCTCCGTCGGCGCAGAGATGTAGGTGATGGTTTTCTTTTGAGTAAAGTTGTTGTATATAGCATCTTCGTGGTTATCCAACTCGTTAGGGAAGTCGCTGAGATACTGTGCAATAAAGTAGCCTGCCTCGTTTGAGTTAAGATAATAATGGTCGTAGTCCCAATAGAAGCGGGCTCTCCCTTCTTTTTTCATGCGTCGGAAAAGAGTTTGCTCAACTTGTTGCAGCATGTTGAAACCGATAAAGAGATAGGTGTCGTATTCGAAATCGGTCTCTTCACATTCCGCCACTTCACGGTAGAGAGCTCCTTCATACGCCAGTCCTTGGGCCAATAACTTATCATTGAAACTTTGGTAGATATCGAAAATGTGACTCCAAAGTTGCAGGAAACGACGTTTCAGCTCGCTGTTATGTTCTTCGCTGAAATTACTGAAGAATTGGCGGAGAATGGTGCGCTGCTCTTCACTGAGATAGGAGGTGTCGTCGTATTCGTGGATATCTCGGAGGTTAGCAAAGACATGCTCCGCAGAAGCCATATTTTTGTCAAGGTCGTCGAAATCAGACAGCAAGAGCTGCCCCCATCCGTAAAAATGGTCAAGGGTCTCGTCGATACCTGTACACTCTGTAAAGCACTGATGAAGCTCGCAGACCAGTTGGATGGGGTCGGCCACTTGTCGCTGGCTGTGGCTGCGGAAGAGGTCACTAATAGTGATATAGGCCGGACTCCAGAGGGGCTTGTCTGCCAGACGTGCCAGATGTTCGTTAAGGAAAAGAGCAGCTCGTTTATTGGGGAAGACCACAGCAATGCGGGATAGGTTAGTACCGTATTTCTGGAGCAGGTCGGCAGCGACGTATTCGAGGAAGGATTTCATAGTGTGGATTTATTGTTGTTGATGAGTTACTTTTTCAATTTTATTAGAATAGACAAACCAGAGATAGCCCTTGATATTGGTATGACCCATATCGGCTAACAGTTGCATATATTCGCGCACCTGATTGTGGTATTCGTCCTTTGGATTTCCAAACTTGAAGTCGACCACTACCCATTCCTTGCCATCAGTCATCACACGATCGGGACGTCGTTCTATCACTTCACCATTTACCACCGAAAGGATAGTGCACTCATTGAATAGTGTCCATCTGTCTGAAAACCAGTCGGCTACTTGTTTGTTATTCAACCTTTTATAGAGCATGGATGAAACCTTCTCAGCAGTCACTTGTTCATCGTAAAGAACACCTTCTAGTTGAAGACGCTTCAGTGCACCTTCAATATCAGCAAATGTGTGGATGGTAGAGAAAACTTGGTGAAGGATGCTTCCCGTTTGGATGTATTGTCGCTGTTGCTGTTCGTCGTTTTCTTCGTCTTGTTGGACGATAAAATCCCTACTTCGATTGCTCTGACGAAAAGACACGGGATTATCGAACGTATGGATGTCAATACTGAGAGGTGTTGTTTTCTGAAGGAAGGGGTTGGGTGATGTTTTGTGATGAACCTCAGCACTTTTGGGAAGAAGCGTGCCAAAGGAGAACTCGATAGGATTGTCATCGTTTTCGATGCCTGAAAGAATGGCGTCGGACTTCTCCTCGGCCAAGAGAGGTAACACTTGTTCGATGAGCATGGAACGACTGTTCTTTGCGTTGCGCTTTCCGATGACGAAGAGACTCTGGCTGGCACGTGTGAAAGCGACATAGAGCAGGTTCAGGTTATCAACCGTATTCTGCAGATGCTCATGCTGATAGTCGTTTTCATAGATGGTCCCTATCATCTGCTTCTGGCTATAGTCGATAGGGACAATCGGTAAATCATTAAATGGTGCTTCATCAGGTCTGCACCATAAGATATTACCTTGCGATTTCTCCAGTTGCCAATCGCAGAAGGGGATAATGACGTGATTAAACTCCAACCCCTTTGACTTATGGATGGATATCAAGCGTATGCCATTGATCTCATCACTCTGAATGGTCTTGGAACAAAGGTTTTCTTGCCATTCGGTAACAAAGGCGTCAATGCCTGTCGCATTCTCGTTGGTGAAGTTAAGCAACTGATCATAGAAAGCACAGAGATAGGCACTCTGTCCCTCCAGGCGATGGAGTTCAAATATGGTGTAGAGGCGTTCTGTCAGTTCGTATAGCGAAAGGTTCATCAGTTCCTCAAAATGATTAATATAAGCCTCAGGTAGTTGTTCGTCGAGCGGGTTGTTACTGAGAAGCAGCTCATTGTCTGCCATATCTGTGTTCAATACATAGCACCGATACAGCTTGACTACATCTGCCTTGGCTAGAATGTCGTCTGGGTGGGTGATGAGGTGTAAGGCCTCGATAAGCAGATTGACAGCGATGGAGGCATCCAGACGGAAAGCTTCGTCGGAAACGATGCGGATGTCGGACAGATGTTTGGTGAAATAATCGGCTATCAGTGGAATATAGGTGTTTGTTCGTACAAGGATGGCTATTTCTGAAGAACTTACCCCTTTGCCACGTAGTTCGCAGACGATGTTGGCGATGCGCTCAAGGGTCTTTTCCTGATAATCACCTGCGGGCAATAACTGTATGTTGATCTGGCCGTTATTTTCCAATTCTTTAGGTACGGTTTGTTCCACATCGGCATAGGCACGCTGAAGGGCTGAAGCTTCAGGATTATCTTGTAATGCCAGATATTCAAGTTCTGCGGCTTTTCGGAAGAAGGCGTTATTGAATTCGATGATGTTGCGTTGTGAACGATAGTTCGTGCCTAGGGTACGTATATCGAGCTGTGCGTCAGGCGAGGGAAACTGGGTTTGGATATCATTCAGAAGACGCCAGTCACCGGAACGCCAGCGGTAGATACTTTGTTTGACATCGCCAACAATCAGGTTCTCAGCACCTTCCAAACTCATGGCTTCGGAAAGTAATACCTTGAAATTCTGCCATTGCACGGTTGACGTGTCCTGAAACTCGTCGATCATAACATGCTGCAGTTGTGTGCCAATCTTTTCAAAGATGAATGGTGTGTCGCTGCCATCGATAAGGGTATGAAGCAGCTGTTGGGTATCGCTCAGCAGGAAACGGTTAGCGCTTTCGTTAAGCTCACGCACTTTCTTCTCGATGCTGCCTAAAAGTCTTAACTGACTGAGATGACGTAGAGTGAGATCGGCTGACTGGTAAAGTTTCCACTGACGTGGTCGCTCTTCAATAGCCGTATGGAGTATGTTGCCCAGGGTGGTCTCTGCAAGGCTATAGATTTGTTCTCTACGAGGGTGGGTCTTCTTGCACCATTTCTCTGGGTCACCCACACTGTCTGTCACACGTTTGCCTACGATGCTCTCGTCGAAAAGACCGTCTTGCAGCTTCAGAAAGAAGCTACATAGCCCAGATTTACCATACGAGAGGTCGTCGATGGAAAGACCTTCGTTGTTCATTGTCTCGAAGAAATCATGAGCCAGACGTTTCATCCGTTCTTCTGCAGCCTGGCGAAGATCTTTGAGGAGGGTGGTGTATTGGTCGAAGAAACCTGGCTCTTCCAACTTCAGACGCAGGGTTTGGCTCACATGTTTATAATCATCACGGAAAATGGTCTTGCCAAAGGTTTTTATCTGACCAATGACATTCCACGATTTATCGTCGGAGATATTCTCCATGATGTATTTCAACAGCCATTGCAGTAAAACGTCTGTTGTATGAAGGTCTTGAATCAGCTGGTCAACAGCAAGTTCCTCTACCTGGCTGTCGTTGAGTCCGATGCGAAGGTTTGCTGTCAGGTCTAGTTCACGTGCAAGATTACGAAGTACACCCTGGAAGAAGGTGTCGATAGTTTCCACACGGAAATAGTTGTAGTTGTGGAGCAGGTTACTCAGGACAATTCCGGCGCGCTCACTGACAAAGGCTTCCTGTTGTCCTGTCTTTTCACAAATCACCTGCATGTAACTCTTAGAATCTGGTAACTTCTTCCAGATGCCGTATAGCTGACTTAAGATACGCATCTTCATCTCCTCAGTAGCCTTATTGGTAAAGGTTACGGCCAAGATGTTACGATAAGACTGCGGATTTTCAACCACCAGTTTGATATATTCGGTGGCAAGTGTAAAGGTCTTTCCACTGCCAGCACTGGCTTTGTATATAGTTAATGGCTTACTCATGTTCATGGATGATTACCAACGTCTGAAAATCTCGAAATCAAATTTGAAACCAACACGTTCAAAATGGCTGTTCTTAAAACTGGCAAAACCTGCAACGGAAATGTATCTGTTGGTAAAGCCATAACCTATCTCATAATATGGACGTGAACGTTCCAACAGAACAGAGTTGATGTAAAACCTTTCCTTTTCGATATATTTTCCCACGTAAGGCAGCAACGTTGCAATCATCAAAGGCGACTCGTAAGTGGCATTCGCACGGATATAGTAGTTGGAACGGTTGAACTCGCTGCCGTTTAGCAGTTGGAAGTCGCCGGTCCAGTCATCATTCCAACCATCGGGAAGGTTGGTTTCCTGGAAGTTGTCGAAGTCAACAAAATAATTATGTTCTCGATAAGAATAGGTACCACAACCTGCCCTTAGACTGAGTGTTCTAAGACTAGGCATACGAATTTTCCATTGAGCATCTGACTCCCAACGTTCATAGCTGATATTGGAAGAGAAAATTTTATTGAAACCTCTTTCCCAGGTGAACGTGAAAAGAGGGCCCTTCTCCCATGGCAGGATCTTGATACCCATCATCGGGGCAAAACTGGTATAGACCGTCGGCATCTTATAATAATCCATCATGGCTTTATTGACAGCACTTCGCCTGTGGAAAACCAAGCCTGACTCAATATCCAGCCAGTCGAAGAGCATGATGTTGTTAAAGGCTCGGATATAGGTGTTCTTGAACTTGTTCATCTCCATATTCGAGAAGTCAAGCGTATCGCCAAACTCCTCCTTGATCAGTTCCTCCACAGTAGAATTACTGATGCGGTTACCATTACCCATCGTTAACTCTGCATATCCGTTACGCTTCGGATTGTAGGTCATTCGCAATGGCGCATCGAAGAAGAACTGCTTGATTTTGAAATTATAGCCGAAGTAGGGGTTGAACGTTAGATAACGGTGTGGAGAGAAAGTGTACTGGAAACGCAGTTTCATCTTGTAGGAGAAACCTCTGCTGTCGCTATACCTGATAGCGAGGGGGTCGATGATGGGCGACAGTCTGAAATAGGTTTGCTCCGATTCGGCTCTAATTGGGGTGACAAGCGTTTCGCCGATGGTGTCCCAGATTATTTTTTTAAAGAAATTGGGCTTCTTGGTAATTGTATCTTCAGGTGCTGGTGGCGTGGGAAAGTAGTTCTCGGTCTTTTCGTATAGTTCTTCCTCCTCCACCGTCAGTGGGATGGGACGTAGGGTGTCCATCGTTGCCTTGCCTTCTGCCCAGAGAATGCTATCGGGCATTTCTGCTTTGCAGTTATGCATGGATGTGAGATTTGCAGAGATGCGATTGCCAGCAAATCTGAATGTTGCAGCAGTCGACGAGCGCCAGGGAATGATAAATCGTCCACCCTGACTGCTGTAGTTAATCTCTGTGCGGAAGTTGATCATATCAAATTCCCCATTAAGCACTGACTTGAGAATGCGACCTGTCTCCGTCTCAACAATGGCATAGCCATTCAGTAACTGGGTGTTATAGAGCTTTGGAGTAAAGTCAATGCGTGTCGTACCATTTGTATTGTTGTTTACTTGACGATATTTGTACAATCTTCTGTTTGCACGGTGAAAGGGTGATAGAATATGTCCATCGTAAAGCGTCTCGTCATAGATTTTTGGAGTAATCATATCTATCAAGGTGGGCATGGCATTACGATTATGCCTGATAGTACCTGATTTTACCTGACTTATAATATCATAGTCGTGCTCATTGGTGTACATAAATTTGCTGTAGGTCTCACGTAGATATTGACGCTCGTCTTTAGCCAGAGAATACATGGTAGGGATGAGCCAAAGGGTTGGGTTGCGGCGTTCTACATTAAAGCGCAACTTAATATAGACATTATCAATGATGGTGTCGGTATAGGGCTGATGATATTTCGGGTAGTCATAGATACGTGGGAGAATGAGTGAGTCTTTCTTCTCCCAGTCCCAGGCAAAAACACTGCTGGGCATACCCGTGAGTATGCCCAGCATGATCAGAATTATCAGCGTGTTGCATTTCACAGCCCCAAAGGTACGAATAATTTTGGAGCTGAAAAAATTTTTAGCCTAAATATTTCATTAAAATTTTCGCATTGCCAGAATCACGCAACTTTGCGATGCTTTTCTCGCGGATTTGACGTACACGTTCACGGGTCAGACCGAGCTGGTCACCAATCTCTTCAAGACCTTTCTCGTGGCAACCAATACCAAAGCACTCACGGATGATGGTGATCTCACGCTCCTTAAGTACTTTGTTCAGTACATTATTCAACTCGAGTGCCATTGACTCATGGTCTACCTGACGGTCGGTACGGCTGTCGTCACCACTGGCCATCACATCAAGCATACAGTTATCCTCGCCATCCTGGAAAGGAGCGTCGATACTCACATGATGACTGTCAGCCTGCATAGACTGGCCGATTTTGTCTTCATCAATAGAAGTGGCTTCTGCCAACTCTGATACAGAGGGATGACGCTGGTGCTCCTGCTCGAATTTGTTGATCTCATGATTGATCTTATTGAGGGAACCTACCTGGTTCAGCGGGAGACGTACGATACGGCTCTGCTCGGCAATAGCCTGAAGAATGCTCTGACGGATCCACCATACAGCATAGGAGATGAACTTAAATCCACGGGTCTCATCAAACTTCTGAGCGGCTTTAATCAGTCCAATATTACCTTCATCAATCAAATCTGTCAGGGTAAGGCCCTGATGCTGATATTGCTTGGCAACGGACACAACAAAACGGAGGTTGGCAGTTACCAACTTCTCTTTTGCGCGTTCTCCTTCTGAACCTCCCTTGCGGATCTTCTGGGCGAGTTCTATTTCCTCATCAATGGAAATCAACGGTGCACGACCAATTTCAACAAGGTATTTGTCGAGTGCCTCACTCGAACGGTTTGTGATACTTTTCTGAATTTTTAATTGCCTCATCTTCTTACCTTAAATCCTTTCTAACTAACTGATTCTCAAACTAATATCCTAAAACTATCTTCTAAAGCGGTGCAAAGTTACAAAAAATATCGATACGTTGTTCTGATTTTAACAATTATTTTAATTTTTCTTTCAGGTATTGACCTGTGATACTTTCTTGGCATTGAGCTACTTCTTCCGGTGTACCTGCCACAACGAGATTACCGCCTCGATCACCTCCGTCGGGTCCCAAGTCTATCAGATAATCCGCACATTTAATTACCTCCATATTATGTTCGATAATCAAGATACTATGTCCTCTGGAGATCAGAGCCTCGAATGAATTCAGTAAGCGCTTGATATCGTGAAAGTGCAAACCGGTTGTTGGCTCATCGAAGATAAAGAGTGTGGGCTCCTGCTTTTCCTGATTGATGAAATATGCCAGTTTCACGCGCTGGTTCTCACCACCAGAGAGGGTCGATGAGTTCTGGCCGAGTTTGATGTAGCCCAATCCTACGTCGTTCAATGCCTTTAGACGCTTCACGATCGTATTCTCATGATGGGCAGAGAAGAAATCTAATGCCTCCGAGATAGTCAGGTTCAGGACATCGTCAATATTTAATCCATCGAATCTCACATCAAGGATATCATGTTTGAAACGGTGTCCGTGGCAGGCTTCGCACTCCAATACGAGGTCGGCCATAAATTGCATCTCCACGGTAATGACACCAGCACCCTTACATTCATCGCATCGTCCACCGTCGGTATTGAAAGAGAAATATTGCGCTGTATAGCCCATCTGCTTCGACAGAGGCTGTTCTGCAAACAAATCACGGATGGCATCGTAGGCCTTCACATAAGTGGCAGGATTTGAGCGTGAACTCTTACCTATAGGACTCTGATCGACGAACTCGATGCGCTTGATAGCGTCGATGTCGCCTTTTAAACCCAGATATTCGCCAGGCGCATCGCAGACATCACCGATATGGCGTTTCAGAGCAGGGTAGAGAATACCCTTGACCAGACTCGACTTGCCACTTCCAGAGACACCTGTCACGACGGTCATTATGTTGAGGGGAATTGTCACATCAATGCCTCTGAGATTATTCATCCTGGCACCTTTTATATCTATATGCATGTTCCAAGGTCGGCGGCTCCTGGGAATGGGAATTTCTTCCTGGTGAAGGAGATAGCGGACGGTGTGACTTCTAGATGGACTAGATAGGATAGATTTACTAGACAGGCTGTCTGCTTTGCCGGAGAAGACGATTTCTCCGCCGAGTCTGCCGGCATCGGGGCCGACGTCAATCAGATAGTCGGCTGCACGCATAATTTCCTCATCATGCTCCACCACCACTACGGTGTTTCCTAATGACTGGAGATCCTTCAGTACCTTTATCAAACGATTGGTATCGCGCGAATGCAGTCCTATTGACGGCTCATCTAAAATATACAACGACCCCACGAGGCTGCTACCCAGCGAGGTACAGAGATTGATGCGCTGGCTCTCACCACCGCTCAAAGAATTAGAAAGACGGTTAAGGGTGAGATAACCCAGACCTACATTCAGCAGGAACTGCAATCTTGTGTTGATCTCCGTCAGTAGTCGCTTTCCAACTTCTGCATCATGATCGTTTAGTTGCAGGTTGTCAAACCATCCTTTGAGTCTCACCACTGGCATCTGCACCAGATCAGTGATGCTATGCCCGTCGATCTTCACATACTCTGCTTCGGGTTTCAGACGAGTACCGTGACATTTCGGGCAGGTGGTCTTTCCCCGATACCGAGCCATCATAACACGATATTGTATCTTGTATTGATTGTCCTTCACCATCTCGAAGAACTGATCGATGCAAGGTTTCTCATTCTTATCCTTGTCGGAGGGCAGGCCGTGCCACAGCCAGTCTTTCTGCTGACGTGTCAGATCCATATAGGGCTCGAAGATGGGGAAGTCGTCCTTGGCGGCATGGCGACAGAACCAGTCCTTCCATTCTTTCATCTTTTCACCGTGCCAGCAGACCACGCAGCCGTCGTAAACGCTCAAAGTGGTATTAGGAATGACTAGTCGTTCGTCAATACCAATTACACTGCCGAAACCCTGACACTCGGGACAAGCGCCGGCAGGTGAATTAAAAGAGAACAGAATATCTGTAGGCTCTTCGAACGTGATGCCGTCAGCCTCGAAACGTTGCGAGAAATCGTAGAATATGTTCGAAGGTGGAAACATCAGCCGCAATTCGCCATTGCCTTCGAAGAAAGCGGTCTCTGCGGAATCGACTAGCCGGGCGATGGAGTCTTTGGAGTCATCCACCGACATGCGGTCGATGACGAGGAAGAGACTATCTCTGGTCGGGCTAGATGGGCTAGAATCTCTAGATTGGCTAGATTCTCTAGAGAGATAATCATCAATCCTGACGAAATCGCCGTCAACGAAGATGCGTGCATAGCCCTCAAGAACATAAGCTTTCAGCTGTTGTGCCAGCGTACGGCCCTCAGGAATATGTATTGGCGCCATTATCACAAACCGCGTGCCTTTCGAATATTCCAGTGTCTTCTGCACCACATCCTCGGTCGAATGCTTCCTGACCTCCTGTCCGCTGACTGGAGAGAATGTATGTCCAATGCGGGCGAAGAGCATGCGGAGATAATCGTAGATCTCTGTCGTGGTGCCTACGGTACTACGGGGATTGCGGGCGATGACCTTCTGCTCGATTGCGATGGCTGGCGGGATACCACGGATGAAGTCGCACTCAGGTTTGTTCATGCGTCCAAGGAACTGGCGGGCATAGCTCGACAGACTCTCCACATAACGCCGTTGACCTTCGGCATATAATGTGTCGAAGGCCAAAGATGATTTGCCGGAGCCACTGACTCCGGCAATCACTGTGAATTGATTGCGGGGGATTCTGACGTCAACGTTTTTCAGATTGTTGCCCCTCGCCCCCTTTATCTCAATATAATCGCTCATTAAAGGATTGACTTCACGGCCTCAAGCATGCCAACCTGCTGGATGAGGTCGAGATCCTGTTTTACCATCGTGGTCAGGCCAGGAATCTTGTTGAGGTCCTCCTGCCAGATGGCCTCTGCACCGAGTACTCCGACAGTAACTATCTGCGTATCGCCTGTTGCCCAGAGGTCGCTGAGCAGCTTCATGATCTTCGGATCGTCGTTGGGGATAATGTCTACGCCATCGGCGCGCTTGCCACCTTTATAATAGGTAATAATAGCAGCCAGACCGAACACGAGTCCCTTGGGCAATTCGCCCTTACGCTCCAAATAGGTCTTTACGCCAGGCAGGTCGCGGGCTTGGAATTTCGGGAACGAGTTGAGCATGATCGACGTCACCTGATGGTCGACATAAGGATTGTCGAAACGTTCGAGCACGTCGCCAGCAAATTTCTCCAGCTCTTCCATCGGCAGGTCGAGCGTCTGCATGAGCTCGTCAAACTGCACCTTGTGGATATACTTGCCGATCACCTCATGGTTGCAGGCATCGCGAACAATATTCACGCCTGAGAGGAATGCCACAGGCGAGAGAACGGTGTGCGGGCCGTTGAGCAGGGTTACCTTGCGCTTATGATAGGGCTCCTCTGACGGCACGAACAGCACGTGCAGACCGGCTTTGTCGGCGGGGAATTCCTTGGCCACTTCCTTCGGGGCCTCAATCACCCAGAGGTGGAAGTTCTCGGCCTGAACTACGAGATTGTCGCGATACGAGATCTTCTCCTGAATCTCGGCGATCTCCTTGCGGGGGAAGCCCGGCACGATGCGGTCCACGAGTGTGGCATACACGCCACAGGCCTCTTCAAACCACTTCTTGAAGTCCTCACCAAGTTTCCACAGGTCGATGTATTTATAGATGCACTCCTTGAGTACATGGCCATTCAGGAATATCAGCTCGCAGGGGAAGATAATCAGACCCTTCTTCGGGTCGCCGTTAAATGTTTTGTAGCGGCGGTAGAGCAGCTGTACGAGCTTGCCAGGATAGGAGCTGGCGGGGGCATCGTCGAGTTTACAGCTGGGGTCGAAAGCGATACCAGCCTCTGTGGTATTTGAGATCACAAAGCGAATCTCGGGCTGTTCGGCCAGGGCCATGAAAGCGGCGTTCTGACTATAGGGGTTCAGTGCGCGGCTGATCACGTCGATGCGCTCTAGTGTGTTGACAGGCTTTCCGTTCTCGCGGCCCTGCAGGTTTACGTGGTACAGGCAGTCCTGACCGTTCAGCCACTCGGCCATGCCCTTCTCGATGGGCTGGACTACGACGACTGAACCGTTGAAGTCAGTCTTCTGGTCCATGTTCCAGATAATCCAATCTACAAATGCGCGGAGAAAATTGCCTTCTCCGAACTGAATCACCTTTTCAGGCATCACGCTCTTGGGAGCAAATCGTTTGTTTAGCGGTTTCATTTTTAAATATTGTTTGAATGATTATTAATTTGCGGATGCAAAGATAGCAAAAATCCGCTTTACTTCCAAATCTTTAACGCCCAATAACGCTAAAAA
>Ga0310786_10001541_pt1 | contig 37116 bp, 33 predicted proteins | sample AusTroGonzalo_MG_FD_203881 | JGI IMG/M metagenome (GOLD analysis project Ga0310786, IMG submission 203881) | Bovine rumen microbial communities from tropical cattle in Woodstock, Queensland, Australia - Gonzalo_03 (v2) (version 2) | ecosystem: Host-associated > Mammals > Digestive system >... | reverse complement strand
GCCGAAAAGGTAAGCTTTAGACAGCTAAAGGTAAGCTTTTCAGAGGCCTAAATGCATAAACATACAACTCTGCACCACTCCCCTTCCCATTAGGGGGTGGAACTTAGATGCATCGGGTGCGCCGGGTGTGGGTGGTTTTTGGTAATAGGGAAATAAAAAAAAGCTCCTGAATCTCAGGAGCCCTTTAGTAGTCGGTAAGGGAATCGAACCCTTATGCCAAGATTGAGAATCTTGTATCCTAACCGTTAGATGAACCGACCGTGTTGCGAGAGCCATCAAAACTCGTTTTGAATGGCCGAGTCGCGAGTGAGGAAGAGCGAAGCTCAACCGACCAGTTGGACGTTTTCGAAATTCCCTCGCGGAAGGAGGGGGATTCGAACCCCCGGTACGGGAACCCGTACGGCAGTTTAGCAAACTGCTGGTTTCAGCCACTCACCCATCCTTCCTAAAGAATGCTTTGTAGACCTTCACCGTGGGGTTATCTCTCAAACGCGGTGCAAAGGTACAACGTTTTTTTTATTCTGCCAAATCTTTTTCGCGTTTTTTTTGTAAAATCAGAAAAATTGTGGCTTCAGACCCTTCTTTGGGGTTCAAAAAGCCCCGTCGGCGATGACCGGCGGGGTTTGACATTGCTATTTCTTGGGAATATTTTTCAGGATGAGCAGCAGGTGGTCCCACACCATCTGGACGGTGGGGATGTGCAGACGCTCGTCAGGGGTATGGACGAAGCGCAAGGTGGGGCCGAAGCTGACCATGTCGAGGTTCGGATAGCGCTCGGAGAAGAGTCCGCATTCCAGTCCGGCGTGGATGCCGCGGACAATGGGCTCCTTGCCGAAGAGCTGCTTGTAGGCGTCGACGGTGATTTGCTGGAGCTTCGAGTCGGCCTTCATCTTCCAGGCGGGATAGCCGTCGCTGCTGACAGCCTCGGCACCAGCCAGCTCGAACGTGGCCTGGATGGTGGCACACATATTGTCGAGGTTCGACATGACGTTGGAGCGCTGGCTCGACAGGATCTTTATTTCCGTCTCCTCGGTGTGGACGCTTGCGATGTTGCTCGACGTCTCGACCATGCCGCCCAGGGCCTCGTCCTGGCAGATGGCGTAGATGCCGTTGTCGACGGCCTGTAGGGCCCAAACGAAGTTCTTGGCTATTGCTGCCTCGATGACGGGCTCGGCGTCGGTGCTCTCCATGTGCCACACCATCTGTGTGTCGGTGACGTGGAACTCGTCCTCGACCTCGGCGGCGAAGACGTTCCAGTCGGCACGGACATTCTCCTTCAGGTCGTTTGGGACGGCGATGACAAACTGTCCGTCGCGAGGGATGGCGTTGTGCAGCTTGCCCGAATGGAACTGTGCCAGGCGCACGCCGTCGTAGCGCTTCATCGTCTGGAACAGAAAGCGTCCGAGCACCTTGATGGCATTCGCGCGCTTCTTGTTGATGTCATCGCCGGAGTGGCCGCCGACAAGACCTTTCAGTTGTCCGCGCATGAAGAAGCTGCCGGCAGGAGCCTCCTCGCGGCGGAAGGTGAAACGGGCCTGTGTATTACGGCCACCGGCGCAGGAGACGAAGATCTCGCCCTCGTCCTCGGAGTCGAGGTTGATGAGGTAGTCGCCGGTCATGAAACCGGCCTTCATGCCCTCGGCACCGCTGAGGCCCGTCTCCTCGTCGCGTGTGAAGACGCACTCGATGGGGCCGTGCTCCAGGTCGTTGCTGTCGAGGATGGCCAGCTCGATGGCGCAGCCAATGCCGTCGTCGGCACCCAGTGTCGTTCCCTCGGCGGTCAGCCACTCGCCGTCGATATAGGTCTTGATGGGGTCTTTGTCGAAGTCAAACTCGACGTCGACCAGCTTGTCGCACACCATGTCCATGTGGCTCTGAAGGATGACTGTCTGGCGGTCCTCAAAGCCCTTGGTGGCGGGCTTGCGGATAATGACATTGCCCGTCTCGTCCACTTTCGTGTCCAGACCGTGGCTCTCTCCCCACTGGCGGAGGTATTCTATCATTTTCTCCTCGCGCTTTGACGGGCGGGGAATCTCGTTGATTTTTGCAAACTGCTCGAAGACTACGGCAGGTTTCAGTTCGTTTTTGTTCATATTGTTTTTTTATTTTATGGGGCTTATAGGCCTTATGAGCCTGGGCCGACCTTATATCTGGCCGGCCTCGACCATTAGTACCACGCGCTCCGTCAGGCGGTCGGTGCCCTCGGGGTCGTAGGTTTTCTTGAGGCTGGCGCCGAAGGTCCATGCGAACACTTGCCAGAAACCGGCACGGACAGGACCCATGAACGCCTGGATGGCCTCGTAGCTGCTGGAGTTGCACTCGCGGTGTATCAGCTTGATGAGCAGCTTGCCCTGTGAGTAGGTTAGCTTCTTCATCTTTGGCTTGTACTCCTTGAAGATGCTCTTCTCCACGAGCTTCATGTGCTCCTCCTTGGCTTTTTTCGAGGGCAGGGTCTCCAGGAACTCGGCGGTCTCGATGAGCAGGTAGCGGGCGTCCTTGGCGATGGGCAGCACGGCCTTAACATTCTTGACGAGGCGCATATAGGACTGTTGCTGGCGCTTGTTCTTGAACTCCAGCTGCGGATAGACGTAGACGTTCGACATCTCCATGTACTGGATGCTGTCGCCGCGGTCGAGAACCTTGCCCACCTTCACCGTGGGGACAAAGGCGGGGTCTCCGGCGCCGACATCCTCCTGTGCCTGGATGCAGGCAGCGCAGCATAAGCAGACGATAATGGTCAGACGTCTCATCTTTATCTTTTATGACAGGAATCCGAGCAGCGCGCCGGCTGCTACGGCAGAGCCGATGACGCCGGCGACATTCGGGCCCATGGCGTGCATGAGCAGGAAGTTGTGGCGGTCGTACTCCAGTCCGAGGTTGTTAGAGATACGGGCGGCCATAGGCACTGCCGAGACACCGGCATTACCGATGAGCGGGTTCAGCTTCTTGCCTTCCGGCAGGAAGAGGTTCATGATCTTCACGAAGCAGACACCCGAGGCGGTGGCAATCATGAAGGCCATGGCGCCGAGGGCGAAAATCTTGATGGTGTTCAGCGTCAGGAATTCTGAGGCCTGTGTAGAGCAGCCTACGGTCAGTCCGAGCAGCATGACGACGATGTCGTTCAGCGCAGCACCAGCGGTCTTCGCCAGACGGGTGGTCTTGCCCGACTCCTTCAGCAGGTTGCCGAAGAAGAGCATTCCCAGCAGGGGCAGGCCCGAGGGCACGATGAACGTGGTGAGCAGTAGGCCGATGATGGGGAAGAGGATGCGCTCCGTCTGGCTGACCTCGCGACCGGGCTTCATCTTGATGACGCGCTCCTTCTTGGTGGTGAGCAGACGCATGATGAACGGCTGGATGACGGGCACGAGGGCCATATAGCTGTAGGCACAGACGGCGATGGCACCCATGAGGTTCGGCGAGAGCTTGCTGGAGAGGAAGATGGCCGTGGGACCGTCGGCGCCGCCGATGATGGCGATGCCGGCAGCCTGTGAGGGCTCGAAGCCCATGGCCAGCGCCACCATGTAGGCGCCGAAGATGCCGAACTGTGCGGAGGCACCGATGAGCATCAGCTTCGGGTTGGCCAGCAGGGCCGTGAAGTCGGTCATGGCACCGATGCCGAGGAAGATGAGCGGCGGGTACCATCCCTGTCGGACGCCCTGGTAGAAGATGTTCAGCACGGAGTTGTCCTCGTAGAGGCCGATTTCCAGTCCGGCGTCGGCACGGAAGGGGATGTTGCCGAGGATGATGCCCAGTCCGATGGGCACGAGGAGCAGGGGCTCGAAGTCCTTCTTGATGGCGAGCCAGATGAAGAAGGCGCCCACGGCTATCATGATGAGGTTGCCCACGGTGGCGTTGGCGAACGCCGTGTAGGTCAGGAACTCATGAAAGTTCTCTATGATAAATTGTCCGAGATCCATAGTCTAATTTTACAAATTGACGATTTTACAATTCTACTATTTTTGATTGTCCAATAGTGAAATAGTCCAATTGTCCAATTATCCGATGGTCATCAGCACGGCGCCTTCCATGACGGTGTCGCCAGCCTTGACGGTGATGGAGGTGACGGTGCCGGAGAACTCGGCCTCGATGTTGTTCTGCATCTTCATGGCTTCGAGGACGAGGACGACATCGCCGACATTGACCTGCTGGCCCTGGGCGACCTTGATGTCGATGATGGTGCCGGGCAGCGGGGCCTTGATGGGGGACCCTGCGCCAGCGGGGACAGCGGGCTGTGCCGGAGCGGCAGCGGCTGCGGGGGCGGCAGGAGCGGCGACGGGCTTTGGAGCCTCAACTTTCGGCTTGCTCAGCTGCGGGTGCTTGGCAGCGTTGATGGGTTTCTGGAGCTCTACTTCGAACGGTATGCCGTTCACGTTGACTTTCGCGATGTTGCCCTCTACTTCCTCGATCTCTACTTCGTAGTCAACACCTTGTACTTTATACTGATACTTATTCATGATGGTTCTGGGATTTTATTGGTGGAACTGTGTCATCTGGTGGAACTCGTCGTTCCAGCTCGATGATTTCTGTTTGATGGTAATGACACCCGACTCAACGTCGTGAACGTCGTCCTCATACTGTTTGAGGGCCATGCCGATGACGGCCATATATACCTCCTTGTCGATACCTTTCGACTTCAGGCCGCTTTGCAGTATGACGCCCGTCTTGTGGCCTACTTCGATGGTCTTCTCTACCGTCTTGGTGATGGGCTTGATGGGCTGCTGGTTGGCTACCTTCTTGGCGGTTTCCATATGGCGCATGACGAGGCCGAAGAGCCAGAAGAACAAGAACAGAACGGCCAGACAGAAGAAGACGATGCCCATGGCCAGCAGGGTGATGCCGAAACCGTGGGGATCCTCACGCTTCAGCTTGGCGTCCTTCGTTTCGTCAGTCTTGATGAAGTTCTCCGTTCCCGGTGTCACGTTCTGTGCCGCCTTGACGCTCCACTTGCTACCGTTACGGGCATAGCTCTGGTCGGCAGCGAGTGCCGGCACGCTGACGGAGTCGATGAGCTCTGTGGCATTGCCGTTGTAAAGGGCTATCCAGACGGGCTCGGACATGGGTACGTTAAGAGCGAGATGCAGCTTTCCCTTGGCAGGGTTCGAGTTTGAGAAGAATACCAGGTGTTGCCGTCCGCCAATCTGTGTGCGCGGCTCTCCGTTGGGGATGACGCGCATACGCTTGATGCGCTCGGGCACACTCATCTTGGGGTCGAGGACGCTACGGTCTGTCGTCAGGTACATACCGCGGATGTTGTAGGTGGTGAACGAGGTGTTCTCCAGCTCTATCCACGCCTGTCGCGTACCGTATTCGTCCTGGATGCTGGCGGTGTTGTTCGTCAGCACCTCGTTCAGGCGGATGTTCTTGGCCCCCTGGCCCATCGCCGTCGAGGTCCCGAGAAGCAGTATTCCGCCCAGGAGTAGTCCGATCTTGTTCATTGTGTTTCTATTACGTTATTTATTATATAGTTTCATCTTTCAGTTCCTTCTAGTAGTACTAGTCATGCTGGTTGTACTAGTTCTCTCACCCACAGAAGAAAAGCACCACGATCTGTGCCGTGAAGATGCGCAGGAACATCGACAGCGGATAGACCGTCGAGTAGCCCACGGCAGGCGCCTCCTTCGAACAGATACTGTTGGCATAGGCCAGTGCGGGCGGGTCGGTATAGGTACCGGCTATCATACCCATGATGGTGAAGTAGTTGAACTTGTAGCGCCAGCGGGCTATCGGTCCCACGATCAGGATGGGGATGATGGTGATGAGGAAGCCTGTCAGCACGTAGAGGCCGCCGTCGCCCTGTACCACCGTCTCGAAGAAGTTGGCGCCGGCCTTGATGCCCACGGAGGCGAGGAACAGCACCAGTCCTATCTCGCGCAGCATCATGTTGGCTGAGGTGGTGGTGTAGGTGACGAGGTGTATCTTGTAGCCGTAGCGGCCAATGAGGATGGCGATAATCAGCGGGCCGCCGGCGATACCCAGTTTCATGGGGACGGGCATTCCGGGGATGGCGATGGGCAGCATACCGAAGATGATGCCGAGGATGATGCCGACGAAGATCGTGGCGATGTTCGGCGCGTCCAAACGGCGGATGGAGTTGCCCATCTTGTTGGCTACGCGATCGACGGCGTCTTCAGGTCCTACCACCATGATGCGGTCGCCTACCTGCAGCGGCAGCGACGATGAGGCGAAGAGGTCCATGCCCTGGCGGGTGACGCGTGTGACGTTGACGCCATAGACGCTTGAGAAGTGCATCGATGCCAGCGACTTGCCGTTGATCTCGGGGTTTGTTACGAGGATGCGCTTCGAGACAAGCGGCTGGTCCTGCTGCTCGAAGTCAATGTCGAGCTTCGGTCCGATGAAGGCGGTGATAGCCTCCTGGTCGGCTTCGGCACAGACGATGAGCATCTGGTCGCCGATGTGGAACACGGTGTCGCGGTTAGGTATTGACAACTCGCCTTCATGGACGATACGCGAGATGACAAAGTCGCGCATCAGGAAATTATGCACCTGCAGCAGCGTCTTACCTTCCAGATACTGGTTTGTCACTTCCAAGTGCATCTTGTAGGGCTTTTTGTTGGCGCTGGTCTCCTCGGAGGCTTTCAGAAGCTCTTCCTCCTTCTCCAGTCGCACCTTACATATATAGCGCACAAGGATGGTGGCGCCGATGATGCCCAGCACACCGAGCGGATAGGCACAGGCATAGGCCGAGGCAATCTGGGGCGCGCCGTTAGGAAATATGGTGCTCAGCGCCTCGTTAGCAGCACCAAGACCCGGCGTGTTCGTGACGGCACCGTAGAGCGTACCAACCATCATGGGCAGCGCCGTGTTGTCGCTGGTGTCGAAGAAAATGTAGTAGCAGGCGAACATGACGAGGATGTTCAGCAGGATGGCCGTTGTCGCCAGAGCGTTGAGCTTGACGCCTGCCTTGCCGAAGCTCTCGAAGAAGCCCGGTCCCACCTGCATACCAATCATGAAGACGAAGAGGATGAGGCCGAAATCCTGGATGAATGTCAGAATAGGCTGGGGAGCCGTGAAACCGATGTGCCCGGCAACGATGCCGGCAAACAGTACGAAGGTGACTCCTAATGAAATCCCGAAAACCTTCATTTTGCCCAGATAGACGCCAACGGCAATGACGATGGCGTAGAGTAGGGCGATGTGCGCGACGGAGTCAGTCGTCGTGAACAAGTCTTTTAACCATTGAAGTGAATACATAACATACTTATCTTTTTCGCCTGCAAAGGTACTCAAAATATGGCACACAAACACCATGTCTGTGCAACTTTTTTAAGCCGCACCCCCGACTTTTAACTTATTTCACATTTTAGACGTTGCTATCCGTGTTGGCAGCGTCTTCATGCTCGTTGTTCTTGAAGACGCGATTGTGCAGGAAATTCTCCAGTTCCAGACACACCACCACCATCACCGTGGCGGCCGTGGCCACCATATACATACCTGCGCCGGCAGCCATGCCGATGGCGGCTGCCACCCATAGTCCTGCCGCTGTCGTCAGTCCGCGGACAGCATTCTTCTGAAAGATAATACAGCCGGCACCGATGAAGCCGATGCCCGACACCACCTGGGCGGCGATTCGCGCCACATCGTGACGTGTGGCTTCGTTGGTGACCACTTCGCTGAAGCCGTGGGCAGAGAGTACCATGAACAGGGCACTGCCCAGACCGACGAGGAAATGTGTACGGAAGCCGGCCTCCTTGGCGCGGTATTCACGCTCCAGGCCGATGGCGCCACCCAGCAGGGCGCCGATGAAGATGCGAAGTATAAAATCGAGTGTCATAGGCATTATTGATTTCGGCCGCTAAGGTACAAAAAAAAGCCGGAAGTCCCAAAAACTTCCAGCTCTTTTTTTTCTTAGTGCCAGCCACCAGGTCCGCCACCTCCGGGATTGCTACCCATGCTGTTGCCGCCTGTGTAGGACGCGAGACTGACGCTGGAGCCGCTGCTGACCGTACCTCCTGCAACGCCGAGGCCACCGAAGTAGGCGGTGCCGCCAGTGATGCTGATCCCTGATTTCAGCGTGGGTTGTGTGCTGCCTGACACGACGATTCCTGAGCCGCCGCTCGACGGCGTCTGAAATGCAAAGGTGTTGTTGCCTACCGTCAGCGCATACCAGGTGTTGGCACTCCATGACGAGGTCTGATAGCATGTTTGTGTCAGAATGGCACCGTTTTCTAGGCCTCCCACGGCGATAATGGTTCCTCCTTCTACGTAGAGTTTATAACCTCCCTCGGTGTTCGCATCGATGGCTACTTCGGGCGAGCCAGAGCAGATAGCGAAGATGGTGCCGCCCTTGATATAGCAGTTGCCGTTGGCGTCCAGTCCGTCGTTGTTGCGTCCGTGAGCATAGACGTAACCACCGCTGATGGTCATCGTGCTCTTCGAATTGATGGCGTCGTCGTAGGCGTAACTGGCCACTTCGCCGCCAGTGATGGTGAGCGTGCCTTTCGTCTCTATGCCCTCGCCGTTGTTGCCGCTGGTGCGTACCCAGATGGTGCCGCCCGTGATGGTGATGTTGCCGTCGGCCTTGATGCTTTTGGGCGACGATGTGTCGTTGTTGCTCTTGTATTGACTACCTGTGGTGACCACATAGATGGCACCGCCGTTGATGCATGCCTCCTGGTCCACGTTGATACCTTTGCCGCCAGCGCCTGTACTCTTCAAATAAAGTTCGCCGCCATTCACCGTCAATGTCGAGTCGGCTTTGATGCCAGCAGCTCCCTTGGCCTCGCGCTCATCGCTGTCGTAGGTGCCGCCGCCGGTAGTCAGCACGGTTGTGCGTCCACCGTTGATGATGATGTGACTCTCGCAGTTGATGCCCTTGGCCGCAGCCGCCGACACCTCCACGTTCAGGATGCCGCCGTTGATGAAGACACCGTCGTTGGCTTTGATGCCATGGTTGGCCGTCGATTTTACGTAAATGTTGTTGCCCTTATTGAACACGATGTAGTCAGCCGAATGTATGCCGTTGTTCGTGTTGCCCGTGACGTTCAGTTGGCCGCTACCGTTAAAGAGGAGTTTGCCCTTACAGTAGAGCGCACCCTTGTGTGAACCGCCCGTGCCGTCGGTCAGTGTGTTTGTTGTACCGTCGGCCACGATGATGAAAGCCCGTTTGCCGCTCAGAAGATTCAATGCGGCCGAGTCGGGATTGGTGATGCTGACGCCGTTGAGTTTTACGGCATATTTCTTGTCGCCTATAACAGTCAGCGAACCGTTGCTGGTGATGCCGCTCACTACGTAGCACACCTTTTTCACCGATGCGTGATTGGCTGTCACGTGACCGCCGTTGACCGTCACTTCCACACCGCTCTCTGTCTTTGCTACGGGGTTCGATAGATCTATGCTCACTTCTGTCGTAAAATCACTCGTCTCGAGGACGTCCTCCTCGTCGGGCAGATACTCGTTGGCCGTTGTCAATGGTTCTGCCGACACTTTATCAAGTGCGATGTCAAATGTCGCCAGCTCGCCCGTTGTGGCCGAGTTGCCACCAGACATGTTGTTGCCGCCGGTCCAACTGCTATTGTTACCAAAGTTGTTTTCGTAGTCCTCGAATGGGTCTTCCGACGAACAGCAGGTCAAGACAGTAGCGCAGGCTATAAGTGCCGAATACAAAAAAATCTTCTTCATTATTGCATTTGTTTTAGTGAACTTTTTGCAAAGATACATCTATTCAGTCTGTTCCTCCAAAAATATTCAGCCAACTGCCCGTTTCGTTCAGCGAAGCGATGATGGCTGCCTTCTTTCGTCAATAAAGCAGAATAATATTTTGGCTTTTCGTTTTTTTTATATAATTTTGCACCCTGTATGATAGAAGTTCGAGTAAAAGACGCGGCGCTCCAGCAGGCTGCGGGGGAGGGTGTGGACGCTTTCCTCAAGGTGTTTATAGACGCTACGAAAGCGGCGATAGACGGTGAGCTGACGGCCGAGACGATGGCCGGGCTGACGGCCGACCAAGTGACGCTGCTGGCATGGGATACCCTGCACGAGGAGGTGATGGACGGTGGTTTCGTACAGCTGATACACAACGGCTACGGCCCGTTCATCTTTAAGAACCCGCTGGCCAAGGCCCTGAAGCTGTGGGGCTTGCGCGACCTGTCGAAACTCATCTACGACGCCCACACGCTGTGGCTGAAACATCGTGAGGAGATAGAGCGCGACTGCACCGACGAGGAGTTCATGGCGCTGTTCGAGCAGTTCCCTGAGTTCGACGACCTCGACGACGAGTTCGTGGAGCACGAGGAGGAGTGGGTCGGCGCGATTGCCCACTACGTCGATGAGAATATTGAGCGCTTTGCAAAGATTGAACAATGAACAAACAGGAAGAAGAGATCAGGAAGAAGAGTCCTGTCAACATAAAGAACAAGAAGGCGGCCTTTGAGTATTTCTTCATTGAGACGCTGACGGCAGGCATTGTCCTCACGGGCACGGAGATCAAGAGTATCCGCGCCGGCAAGGCCAGTCTTGTGGACTCGTACTGCTACATCGTGAACGAGGAGATGTGGGTGCGCGGCATGTCGGTGTCGCCCTATTTCTACGGCTCGTACAACAACCATGAGATGAAGCGCGACCGCAAGTTGCTGCTGACGAAGCGCGAGATACGCCGCCTGCAGAGTGCCACGAAGCAGACGGGTTACACCATTGTGCCACTGCTGGTATTCATCGACCAGAACGGCCGTGCGAAGATGGACATCGCGCTGTGTAAGGGCAAGAAGGCTTTCGACAAGCGTCAGACGCTGAAGGAGAAGGAGGATCGCCGCGAGATGGACCGGGCGATAAAGCACTATTAGTAGTTCATTGTTTATAATTCATAGTTCATAGTTAAGAGTTAGGGTGAAGACAATTCAGGATATCATCAAGCAGCGCATACTGGTGCTCGACGGCGCCATGGGTACGATGATCCAGTCGTACAACCTCACGGAGGAGGACTTCCGTGGGCGCTTCCACCTGTTCCGTGGACAGATGAAGGGTAACAACGACGTGCTGAACCTGACGCGTCCCGACGTCATCCTCGACATTCACCGCCGCTACCTGAAGGCCGGTGCCGACATCATCGAGACGAACACCTTCAGCTCGCAGCGCATCAGCGAGGCCGACTACGGACTGGGCTCCGAGGCGCGCGAGATAGCTCTGGCAGGCGCCAAGCTGGCACGCCAGGCCGCCGACGAGTTCTCGACGGAGGAGCAGCCGCGTTTCGTGGCGGGCAGCATAGGCCCGACGAACAAAACCTGCTCGATGTCGCCCGACGTCAGCAACCCTGCCCGTCGCGACCTGACCTATGGTCAGCTCTTCGAGGCCTACGTCGAACAGATAGACGCCCTGATAGAGGGTGGGGTGGACGCCCTGCTCATAGAGACCATCTTCGACTCGCTGAACGCGAAGTGTGCCGTTGACGCCGCCGTGACTGCCATGCGCCAACGCCAGGTGGAGCTGCCCGTCATGCTCAGCGTCACCGTCAGCGACCTTGCCGGCCGCACCCTCAGCGGACAGACCCTCGACGCCTTCCTGGCCTCCGTCTCGACCTATCCCATCTTCTCCATCGGCCTGAACTGCTCGTTTGGTGCACGTCAGATGAAACCCTTCCTCAGGGAGCTGGCGCAGCGCGCACCTTATTATATATCCTGTTACCCCAACGCCGGACTCCCCAACTCCTTGGGACTCTACGACGAGACGGCCGAGTCGATGGCACCTCAGATCGGCGAGCTCATCGACGAGGGACTGGTGAACATCGTCGGCGGCTGCTGCGGCACCACCGATGAGTTTATTGCCAGATACGTGCCGCTGACCGTCGGCAAAACACCACACGTGCCGGTGGAGAAGCCGCGGACGATGTGGCTATCGGGACTCGACCTGCTCAATGTGACCAGCGACGTGAGGTTCGTCAATGTGGGCGAACGCTGTAACGTGGCGGGCTCGCGAAAGTTCCTTAGACTAATCAAGGAGAAACAGTACGACGAGGCCGTCTCGATAGCCCGCAAGCAGGTGGACGACGGGGCCCTGGTCATCGATATCAACATGGACGACGGCCTGCTCGATGCGCGCGAGGAGATGGTGAATTTTCTTAACATCATCGCTGCGGAGCCAGACATTGCCCGCGTGCCCGTGATGATCGACTCCTCGAAGTGGGATGTCATCATCGAAGGACTGAAATGCGTGCAGGGAAAAAGCATCGTCAACAGCATCTCGCTGAAAGAGGGCGAGGAGGTGTTCCTCTGTCACGCCCGCGACTGTTTGCGCTATGGTGCTGCCGTCGTGGTGATGTGCTTCGACGAACAGGGACAGGCCACGAGCTACGAGCGACGGATAGAGATTGCTGAGCGGGCATACCGGCTTCTGACTCAGGAGGTTGGTATGAATCCGCTCGATATTATCTTTGATCCTAACGTGTTGGCCGTTGCCACTGGCATGGAGGAGCACGACAGCTATGCCGCCGACTTCATCCGCGCTACGGGTTGGATACACCAGAATCTGCCCGGTGCCCACGTCAGCGGTGGTGTCAGCAACCTGTCGTTCTCATTCCGCGGCAACAACTATATCCGTGAGGCGATGCACGCCGTGTTCCTCTACCACGCCATCCAACAGGGTATGGACTTCGGCATCGTCAACCCGGCTACGAAAATAGCTTACAACGATATACCAGCCGACCAGTTGGAGATTATCGAGGACGTCATCCTGAATCGACGTCCTGGAGCCTCCGAACGGCTCATCGAACTGGCCGCCAAGCTGGCCGCTGAAGCAGACTCCGGACAATCCGGAAAAATCGGAAATTCCGGAACGGTCGCCGAAGACCGCTCCGCTCAGCCCGTCGAGGAACGCCTGTCGGAAGCCTTGGTGAAAGGTATCGGTGACCATCTGGAGAGCGACCTGAAGGAGGCGCTCGAACAGTTTCCCCGCGCCGTTGACATCATCGAAGGACCGCTGATGGCAGGTATGAACAAGGTCGGCGAACTGTTTGGTGCCGGCAAGATGTTCCTGCCGCAGGTCGTCAAGACCGCCCGTACCATGAAGCAGGCAGTGGCGATCCTGCAGCCTTACTTAGAAGCTGGAAAATCCGGAGATTCGGGACAAAGCGCCAAGGCCGGCAAGGTGCTGCTGGCAACGGTGAAGGGCGACGTCCACGACATCGGCAAGAACATCGTGGCGGTGGTCATGGCCTGTAACAACTATGAGGTCATCGATATGGGCGTCATGGTGCCGGCCGAGCAGATTGTGCAGAAGGCCATCGACGAGAAGGTGGACATGATCGGTCTGTCGGGACTCATCACGCCGAGCCTGGAGGAGATGGTCAACGTGGCCACGGAATTGCGTCGCGCCGGGCTGAACATCCCCATCATGATTGGCGGCGCCACGACTTCGGAGTTACATGTCGCCCTGAAGATTGCCCCTGTCTACGGCGGTCCCGTCGTCTGGATGAAGGACGCCTCGCAGAACGCCCTCGTCGCCGCCCGACTGATGGCCGACGAGACGGCGGTGGGACAGGAGCTGAACGAGAAATACGAACACCTGCGCCACGACTACCGTCAGGAGCACCTGCAGTTGGTGAGCCTCGACGAGGCACGGCGACAGAAACCCAAGCTTTGGGATGAATAAGTTGAAATATGGGAACAATAAAGACGATAATCTTCGACCTCGGCGGCGTCATCATCACCCTCGACCAGCCGCAGGCCATCCGCCGCTTTCAGGAGATAGGGCTGAAGGATGCCGACCAGCGCCTCGACGCCTACACACAGGGCGGCATCTTCGGTGACCTGGAACGTGGGACTATCGATGCCGAGACCTTCCGCCAGGAACTCAGCAAACTCGTGGGACGTGATGTCACCTACGAGGAGTGCCGCTATGCCTGGCTGGGCTACTGTCACGAGCTGCCACAGCGCAACCTCGATGCCCTGCGCCGCCTGCGCGAGGAGGGCTACCGTCTGGTGCTGCTTTCGAACACCAACCCCTTCATGATGTCGTGGGTGCTGTCGCCTGACTTCGACGGCCGGGGCCACTCGCTGGAGGACTATATGGACGCCTGCTACTGCAGTTACAAGCTGGGGGTGATGAAACCTGATACAGAATTCTTCCACCAGGTGCTGCTGGCCGAGCAGACGGCACCGTCGCAGATGCTCTTTTTGGACGACGGTCCGCGAAATGTCGCCATTGCCAGCCAGATGGGCATCCGCACGTTCTGTCCGGAGAACGGTGCCGACTGGACGCAGAAAATTTACGATTACTTGAAATAAAAACGATTGAAACCTGAATAGGAAACTAAAAACCTCAAGATAGATGAAGAAATTCTTACTACTACTGTCAGCCGTCTTGTCGCTGACAGCCTCGGCGCAGATGAAACGTGAGATGCGCGGCGCGTGGATACAGTGTGTCAACGGACAGTTCCAGGGCTTGGGGACGCAGAAGATGCAGCAGACGCTGACGTACCAACTCGACGAGCTGCAGAAGGATGGCTGTAATGTCATCATCTTCCAGGTGCGTCCGGAATGCGATGCCCTCTATGAGAGCAGTATCGAGCCGTGGAGCCGTTTCCTGACGGGACAGCAGGGCAAGGCCCCGAGTCCCTACTGGGACCCCTTGCAATGGATGATTACGGAGTGCCATCGTCGCGGTATGGAGCTGCACGCCTGGATCAATCCCTACCGTGCCCGTACCAAGACGACCACGGTGCTGGCTCCGAACCACATCAAGATGCGCAAGCCGCAGAACTGTTTCGAGTATGACGGGCTGACAATCCTCAATCCCGGTATCGCCGAGAACCGCGACTATATCTGTGAGGTGGCACGCGACATCGTCAGCCGTTACGACATCGACGGCATCCATATGGACGACTATTTCTATCCCTATCCTGCTGCAGGTCAGACCATCCCCGACGCCCAGCAGTATCGGCAGAGCTCCAACGGCATCGGCAATATCGGCGATTGGCGCCGCTACAACGTGAACCTCTTCATAGAGCAGTTCTACAAGACCGTCCACGAGACGAAGCCGTGGGTGAAAGTCGGCATCTCGCCCTTCGGCATCTACCGCAACAAGAAGAGCTCGGAGATGGGCAGTCAGACCAACGGCTTGCAGAACTACGATGACCTCTATGCCGACATCCTGCTCTGGGTGAACAACGGATGGCTGGACTACTGTGTGCCGCAGATCTACTGGGAGATAGGCAACAAGGCCGCCGACTACGACACCCTGATTCGCTGGTGGAACCACTATGCCGCAGGACGTCCGCTGGTCATCGGCGAGGACGTCGAACGCACGGTGAAGTATAGTGACCCACAGAATCCGTCGTCCCACCAGCTGCCTGCCAAGATGCGATTGCACCAGCAGTTGCCTGGCGTGAAGGGTACCGTGCTGTGGTACGCCAAGGCCGCCGTCGACAACGTGGGCAACTACGGTACCATGTTGCGCGAACAGTATTGGCGTACGCCGGCCCTGCAGCCCACGATGACGTTCATCGACGGCAAGGCGCCCAAGAAGGTGCGCAGCGTGAAGCCCGTATGGACTGCCGACGGCTACATACTCTTCTGGACGGCTCCGAAGGGTAAGGGCTGGAAGGACGAGGCAGTGAAGTATGTCGTCTACCGCTTCGGGCAGAAGGAGAAGGTGAACATTGCTGACGCCACGAAGATTGTCGCCATCACGCAGCAGACATTCCTGAAACTGCCTTACGACAACGGCAAAACGAAGTATACCTACGTCGTCACCGCCCTCGACCGTTTGCAGAACGAGAGTGGTGTGGTGAAGAAAAAGGTCAAGCTTTAATCTATAAAAAACCCGTTAAGAAATGCAAAGTATTTTGCCAGTTGCCATTTTTTTTTATAATTTTGCCCAACAAATCAAACTCAGATACCGTTTTGAAACATTATATCATCACACTTTGCATGGTTGCCCTGCCGTTGCTGGGCAGCGCACAGAAGATAACCCTCGGCACTACCACGACCAAGGATGGTGGCGAGTATAGCGGCGAGATGCTTGCCGGAAAACCCCACGGAAAGGGTAGGGCGACGTATACCAACGGCAACTGGTATGAGGGTGAGTACGACAAGGGACGCCGTCAGGGTTATGGCGTCTACACGTTCTTCGACGGTGAGAAGTACGAAGGCCAGTGGTTCCAGGACCAGCAGCACGGCAAGGGAATCTACTATTTCTCGAACAACAACAGGTACGACGGTCTCTGGTTCCGCGACTATCAACAGGGCCACGGCGTGATGTACTACTACAATGGCGACAAGTATGACGGCGAATGGAAGCTCGACAAGCGCGAGGGTAAAGGAACCTATACGTTTGCCGGTGGTGCCTACTATAAAGGCGAGTGGAAGGACGACAAGAAACATGGACACGGCTTCTACTACTGGGGCGACGGCTCCACCTACGACGGCCAGTGGCTGAACAACCAGCGCTCAGGAAAGGGTACTTACAAGTATGCCTCGGGTGACGTCTATAACGGCCAGTGGCAGAACGACCTGCAGCATGGCAAAGGCATCTACCGTTTCCAGAACGGCGATGTCTACGAGGGCGACTATGTCCAGGGCGAGCGCACTGGTACGGGCGTCATCAACTACGCCAATGGCGATAAGTACACGGGACAGTTCCAGGGCGGCGACAAGCAGGGCCAGGGCACCATCGTCTGGAAGAACGGCAATACCTATGTCGGACAATGGAGTGCCGACAAGCCCAACGGTCGCGGCAAGTTGACGACCCGCGAGGGCGACGTCTACGAGGGACAGTTCAAAAAAGGAAAGATCGACGGTCAGGGCATCGCCCGATATGCCGACGGCTCGAAGTTCAAGGGAACCTTCAAGGACGGCAAGCGCAATGGTCCGGCCATCGAGGAGGACAAGGACGGCAAGCGCTTTGAGGGAACCTACGTCGACGACAAACGCGACGGTAAGTTCGTGGAGAAAGACCGCAACGGTAACGTCATCGCTACGGGAACCTACAGCAACGGCTATCGTCAGACGGACAAGTAAGAAAAACTCTCTGTTTAACTTAAAAACAATACATTATGATTATCGACACACTGGACAATCTCGGCAAGTACGTGGGCGTGAACCCCTTGTTTGCCGATGTCGTAGCTTTTCTGAAAGATCACGACCTGAAAGCGATGGAGACAGGCAAGTACCCCATCAAGGGCGGCGACCTCTTTGTCAACATCACTACCACGAAGGGGCGCAAGGCTCAGGATGCGGTACTTGAGACTCACATAAACATGATTGATATCCAGATTCCCCTGGATGCCGACGAGACCTTTGGCTATACACCGCTGGAGGATCTGCCCGACTATGAGTACAATGAAGAGAAGGATATCACGAAGTATGGCGACACAATGGCACAGACCTACGTCACCTGCCGTCCCGGACAGATGGCCGTCTTCTTCCCTCAGGACGGCCACGCCCCCTGCATCAGCGAGAGTGTAGAGTTCAAGAAAGCGATTTTTAAAGTAAAAGCATAAGATATGGCAACGACAAAGAAAACCACCACCGCCAAGAAAACGGCCACTGCCAAGAAAACGACTGCCGCCAAGAAACTGGCCACGAAGAAGGCCGTCAAGATAGTTGATGCCGCTCCACAGCACATCGGACTCGTACAGAACGACCCGTGGCTCGAACCCTTCGAGGGAGCCATCAGTGGGCGCCACGACCACGCCCTCTGGAAGATTGGGCAGCTGACGCAGAACGGTAAGAAGACACTCTCCGACTTCGCCAGCGGTCACCTCTACTTCGGACTCCACAAACTCGCCAAGGGCTGGGTGTTCCGTGAGTGGGCCCCCAACGCCACGGAGATCTACCTCATCGGCGATTTCAACAATTGGCAGGAGAACGAGAAATACAAGTGCAAGCGCATTGCCGGTACTGGCAACTGGGAGCTGAAACTTAGTGAGAAAGCGCTGAAGCATGGCCAGCTCTATAAGATGAAGGTAAAGTGGAACGGTGGCGAGGGCGAGCGTATCCCCGCCTGGTGCCGTCGCGTGATTCAGGACGAGCAGACGAAGATATTCTCTGCCCAAGTATGGAATCCCGAGACACCTTACGAGTGGAAGAAGAAGTCGTTCAAGCCCAACAAGGCTCCCCTGCTGATCTATGAGTGCCATGTCGGTATGGGACAGGATGCCGAGAAGGTCGGCTCCTATAAGGAGTTCACGGAGAATGTGCTGCCCCGTGTAAAGAAGGACGGCTACAACGCCATCCAAGTGATGGCCATTCAGGAGCATCCCTACTACGGATCGTTCGGCTACCACGTATCGTCGTTCTTTGCGCCGAGCTCGCGCTTTGGTACCCCTGAGGACCTGAAGGAGATGATCGATACCGCCCATAAGATGGGTATTGCCGTCATCATGGATATCGTCCACTCGCACGCCGTGAAGAACGAGGTCGAGGGCCTGGGCAACCTTGCTGGTGACCCGAACCAGTTCTTCTATCCCGGCGACCGCCACGAACATCCCGCCTGGGACTCGCTGTGCTTCGACTACGGCAAGGATGACGTGCTCCACTTCCTGCTCTCGAACTGTAAATACTGGCTTGAGGAGTTCCGCTTCGACGGCTTCCGCTTCGACGGCGTCACCTCGATGCTCTACTATAGCCACGGTCTCGGCGAGGCCTTCGGCGGCTACGGCGACTACTTCAACGGTCATGAGGACGACAACGCCATCTGCTATCTGACGCTGGCCAACTGCCTCATCCACGAGGTGAACAAGAATGCTATCACCATTGCCGAGGAGGTCAGCGGTATGCCCGGTCTGGCAGCTAAGTTCGAGGATGGCGGCTACGGTTTCGACTACCGTATGGCCATGAATATCCCCGACTACTGGATCAAGACCATCAAGGAGGTGCGCGACGAGGACATCAACGTCTGCTCTATCTTCTGGGAGGTTAAGAACCGTCGTCCTGACGAGAAGACCATCTCCTACTGTGAGAGCCACGACCAGGCACTCGTGGGCGACAAGACCATCATCTTCCGCCTCATCGACGCCGACATGTACTGGCACTTCGCCAAGAAGGACGTCAACGACCTGGCCCAGCGCGGCATTGCCCTGCACAAGATGATACGCCTCGTCACCGCTGGCGCCATCAACGGCGGCTACCTCAACTTCATGGGCAACGAGTTCGGACATCCCGAGTGGATTGACTTCCCCCGCGAGGGCAACGGCTGGAGCTACAAGTACGCCCGCCGACAGTGGAACCTCGTCGACAACAAGGACCTCTGCTACCATTGGCTGGGTGATTTCGACCGTAAGATGCTTGAGGTTATCAAGTCGCAGAAGAATTTCCAAGCAACGCCCGTTCAGGAGATTTGGCACGACGATGGCGACCAGGTGCTGTGCTATATGCGTGGCGACCTCGTCTTCGTGTTCAACTTCTCGCCGACGCGCAGCTATACCGACTACGGCTTCCTCGTGCCTACGGGCTCCTACGAGGTGGTGCTGAACACCGATGCCAAGGAGTTTGGCGGTAACGGTTTCGCCGATGACAGCGTGACCCACCTGACAAACTACGATCCGCTCTATGTCCAGGACAATAAGGAGTGGCTTAAACTGTATATCCCCGCCCGCTCGGCTGTGGTACTCAAAAAGAACTAAGCTGTGGTGAGAGGTAGGAGATCGTACCAAAAGGATAGCGGCATCGTCATCAGGACGGTGTCCGCTATCCTTTTTCTGGCCTTTTGTGTGCTATGGCTCTTTTTCTTCCAGTCCGACGCAATGGCCGTGTCGCAACACACCCTGAGTGGCGGCACCACCCACTATAACCGTTTCATCGGCACTGCGACGATTACCGTCGTGCTATGGCTCCTGCAGCTATTCGTCTTCAAGGTGGTGCGGCTGCGCTCTCATCTTCATGTGCTGACCTACTTTCCCTCGTTCCTGGCCTTGGCTCTGCTCGGAGCTGTGGTCGACCGTCGGGAGGTCCTTTCCTGGTGGCTGTTCCTGCCGGTGGCCCTCTTCCTTTTGTGGATAATCTTTGTTTGGCTGGCAGGGAAAATGTTCAAATATGAGAACAGGGTGCGAGAAAGCCTCTTTACACGGAGCATGTTGGTCAACATGATAGTCATGTCGCTGATGATCATCATGGTCATCTCGTTTTCAAACACTAACGCCGTCTACCACTTCCGCGTCCAGATGGAGTCGCGCTTGCAGGAACAGCAGATGGACGACGCTCTGTGTGCTGGTGCGAAGTCGCTGGAGAGCGATCCCAGCCTGACGATGCTGCGTGCCTATGGGCTGTCGCGTAAAGGACAGCTTGCCGAGCGTCTTTTCCACTATCCAGTCACGGGCAGTAGTGCCGACCTCGTCCCGCAGACTGCTGACAGCCAGTCACGCTTGCTGCGTTATCCGAAGGACAGCCTTTATGCCCATCTTGGTGCCATTCCTCGCGAGGGGATGACCACCCAGCGCTATCTGGCTGCTCTCGAACGTGGAGGTCAGGCGTCGCCTGCCGTCCGCGACTATGTGCTCTGCGGACTGCTCATAGACCGCGACCTTGACGCCTTCGCGCGTACTATAACAAAATATTATGAGGTGTCGGACTCTGCGCAGCTCCCCTGTCACTATCGCGAGGCATTGGTGCTCTACACCCATCAGCGCGCCCATCCGCATCTGGTCTACCACCATGCGGTGACCGACGAGGACTACAGTAACCTGCAGGAGCTGGAGACGATGTATGCCGACCCCCGTGAGCGCAAGATTCGTGTCCTTGAGAAATACTTTGGGTCTTATTGGTATTATTACGAATACATGAAGTAGGCTGGTACGTTATTACAAGCTGTGAAGTAAACTGGTATCTATGGAGAAAGATATTTATATATTAGGTATAGAATCGAGCTGCGACGACACGTCGGCCGCCGTCCTGAAGAACGGTGTGCTACTCAGCAACGTGACGGCTTCACAAGCCGTCCACGAAGCCTATGGCGGCGTGGTGCCTGAGCTGGCAAGCCGTGCGCACCAACAGAACGTGCTACCGGTAGTCGACCAGGCGCTGAAAAAGGCCAGGGTAGGGAAGGAACAGCTTTCTGCCGTCGCCTTCACCCGTGGCCCGGGGCTGATGGGCTCTCTGCTCGTTGGCGTCAACTTCGCCAAGGGCTTTGCCCGCTCGCTGGGCATCCCTCTGATTGACGTGAACCACTTGCAGGGTCACGTGATGGCGCACTTCATTCGCGAACCGGAAAGTCTGGAATCTACGGAAAAACCAGGAAACTCGATTCCTCCTCTGCCTTTCCTCTGTCTGCTCGTCAGCGGTGGCAACTCACAGATTGTCAAGGTGAACGCCTACAATGATATGGAAGTGCTCGGCCAGACCATCGACGATGCTGCCGGCGAGGCTATCGACAAGTGTTCGAAGGTGATGGGGTTGGGCTATCCTGGCGGCCCCATCATCGACCGTCTGGCACGTCAGGGCAATCCGAAGGCCTATACCTTTGCCGAACCTAATATCCCCGGGCTTGACTACAGCTTCTCGGGGCTGAAGACCTCGTTCCTCTACTCGCTGCAGAAGTGGGTGGCCGAAGACCCCGATTTCGTGGAGAAGCACAAGGAGGATATCGCTGCCTCGCTGGAGTGGACGATTGTCGACATCCTGATGAAAAAGCTGAAGAGGGCTGTCAAGGAGACAGGCATCAAGCATGTGGCGGTAGCTGGCGGCGTAAGTGCAAACAACGGCCTGCGTAACGCTTTCTATGATGCAGAGAAACGCTATGGCTGGACCATCTACATCCCTAAGTTCAGCTACACCACCGACAATGCCGCAATGATTGGCATCGTGGGGTATTATAAGTATATGGACAAGGAGTTCTGTCCGATTGATGCCCCTGCATTCTCGAAAGTGACGTTTAAGTGAATGTGAATAGTCAAATTGTAAATAGTCAAATTGTAAAATATAGCTATGGATTTTGAAAGTAAGATTACGAGCAGAGAGATTAGTGAGATACTGTGGGACATGGAGAAGACTGTCTCCACGGCCGAGAGTTGTACCGGCGGACGTATCGCCGAGGCGATGATTGCCATCCCCGGTGCCTCGAAGTATTTCAAGGGCGGCATCATCTCATACGTTAACGAGATTAAGGAGTCGCTGCTGGGCGTAGACCACGACCTGCTCGAGGAGAAGACCGCTGTCTGCGAGGAGGTCGCTATTGCTATGGTGAAGGGGGCCTGCCGTCAGCTGAACACCGACTATGCCATTGCCGCTACGGGCTTTGCAGGTCCCACGGGCGGGACGAAGGACATACCTGTCGGCACTATCTGGTTGGCTTGTGGCAACGACAACCGTGTGGCTACCCTGCGTGTGGAGGAGGACCATGGCCGAGACATCAACCTGGCGATTGCCACCAGTCGCGCTATGACGCTGTTTTTGGAGTACCTGAAGGAGGATTATACGCCGAAAGAAGAGTTGGAAGGTTAAAAAATGATAAAAGTGCTCCTTTTCTCTTTTCTTGGTTCTCATTTCTCGTGAAAAAGTCGTACCTTTGCACCCTGTTTGGAATAAGTCACTAAAAAGTACACTATTAAAGTAGATAGAAATGTCTAAGGTTTGTCAAATTACAGGAAAGAAGGCACAGATTGGTTGCAATGTGTCTCACTCAAAGCACCACACGAAGAGAAGCTTTGACGTTAACCTCTTCAGCAAGAAGTTCTACTATGTAGAGGAGGATTGCTGGATCCAGTTGAAGATCAGCGCTGCTGGCCTTCGTATGATTAATAAAGTAGGTCTTGACGCTGCATTGAAGCAGGCTGTTGCCAAGGGATATGTAGATTGGAAGGACATTAAAGTGATAGGAGACTAACGACCATGGCAAGCAAGAAAGCAAAGGGTAACCGCGTCCAGGTAGTCCTGGAGTGCACCGAGATTAAGAATAGTGGTATGCCCGGCACGAGCCGTTACATCACCACTAAGAACCGTAAGAATACGCCCGAGCGTATGGAGTTGATGAAGTACAACCCCATCCTGAAGAAGATGACTCTTCATAAGGAGATTAAGTAAGCTTCATCTTTCGTTAAGCATTAAGAATTTAGCATTAAGCATTAAGAAAGTATGGCAAAGAAAACCGTTGCTACCCTCCATGAAGGTTCAAAGGATGGTCGCGCTTACACAAAGGTTATCAAGATGGTGAAGAGCCCCAAGACTGGCGCTTACATCTTCGACGAGCAGATGGTTCCCAACGAGGCCGTTAAGGACTTCTTCAAGAACTAATTGTACTTAGATTTATCTCATTCCTACATACGGAAGCCGTAGCCTGCAAAAGGGTTGCGGCTTTCTTGTTTTGTTACGTGGGCAGTGGTTCTCTTTTTTTTTACTAAAAGAAATTAAAGATGCGAAGAAATTTTGACGGACTTATGGTTTCTCGAATATTTTCATTACCTTTGCAGTCGAAATGACAGAGACCCTACTCATAAGCGCATTGTTGCTGGCCGTCGGCATGGCTCTGCTGTTGGTGAAAGTGCTGGGACGCAAGGACGGAAAGTTCTCCTCGCAGCATATCCACGACAGCGAGGCGATGCGTGAGCGGGGAATCCATTGCGTCATGGATCAGGATCGTGAGATGCGCTCGCGCAAACCGCTGAAGCTTGACCATAACCATTAAGTATTACTCATTGAGCATTAAGAATTAAACAATATCGAACGAATGAAAAAGACACTTTTCTGTGCACTCGCCGTTGCTGCTGCGATGGCTTCGTGTAACAACGCCAGTCCCAAGATGGACGAGCAGCCCGCCGCCGCTACTGCTGAGGGCGAGGGTATCAAGATTGCCTATGTCGAGGTTGACTCGCTGATGTCGCAGTACAATTTCGCCAAGGACTATAGCGTCACGCTGCAGCGTAAGAGCACCAACGCTCGTAACACGCTGACCCAGAAGGGCAACCAGCTTCAGGCTGCCGTTGACAACTTCCAGAAGAAGCTGAATAACAACGGATTTACCAGCCGCGAACAGGCCGAGAGCCAGCAGGCTGCCATCCAGCGCCAGCAGCGCGACCTGCAGGCTCTGCAGGCACGTCTCGAGGGCGAGCTGGCCAACGAGACCCAGCAGTTCAACGAGGCCCTGCGCGACTCGTTGAACAACTTCCTTGTCCAGTACAACAAGGCAAAGAAGTACGATATCATCCTTTCGCGTGCCGGCGATAACATTCTCTATGCCAACAAGAAGTACGACATCACGCAGGACGTTATCAATGGCTTGAACAAGCGTTACAAGGGCGAGAAAAAGGCTGCTGAGAAGAAGACCGAGAAGAAGGCTGAGAAGGCCGACAAGGAGTAAACCGACAACAACGTTATGGAGAATATCAGGAACTTCTGCATCATCGCCCATATCGACCACGGTAAGTCGACGCTCGCCGACCGTCTGTTGGAGTATACGAAGACCATTCAGGTGACTGAAGGTCAGATGCTCGACGACATGGACTTGGAGCGTGAGCGCGGCATCACCATCAAGAGTCACGCCATACAGATGGAGTATGAGCGCGACGGGCAGAAGTATATCCTGAATCTCATTGACACTCCGGGACACGTCGACTTCTCATACGAGGTCTCGCGTTCGATTGCCGCCTGCGAGGGTGCGCTGCTCGTGGTCGACGCCACGCAGGGCGTTCAGGCGCAGACCATCTCGAACCTCTACATGGCCATCGACAACAACTTGGAGATCATCCCCGTCATCAACAAGATAGACATGCCCTCGGCAATGCCCGACGAGGTAGAGGACGAGATTATCGACCTCATAGGCTGCGACCGCGAGGACATCATCCGCGCCTCTGGAAAGACCGGCGAGGGTGTGCAGCAGATCCTCGATGCCGTCGTCGACCGCATCCCCCATCCCGAGGGCGACGAGCAGGCCCCCCTGCAGGCGCTTATTTTCGACTCCGTCTTCAACTCATTCCGCGGTATCATTGCCTACTTCAAGGTCCTGAACGGTGTCATCCGCAAAGGCGACAAGGTGAAGTTCTTCAATACCGGTATGGAGTACGATGCCGATGAGGTCGGTGTGCTGAAGATGGACATGATACCCCGTCAGGAGCTTCGGACGGGCGACGTGGGCTACATCATCAGCGGCATCAAAGAGTCGAAGGAGGTGAAGGTGGGCGACACCATCACCCACGTCAACCGTCCCTGTGCTGCTGCCATCGAGGGCTTTCAGGAAGTCAAGCCGATGGTCTTCGCTGGCGTCTATCCCATCGACCCCACCGACTACGAGAACCTCCGCGCGTCGTTGGAGAAACTCCAACTGAACGACGCCTCGCTGACCTTTACGCCGGAAAGCTCCGTGGCCCTCGGCTTCGGTTTTCGCTGCGGCTTCCTCGGACTGCTCCACATGGAGATTGTCCAGGAGCGACTCGACCGCGAGTTCAACATGGACGTCATCACCACCGTGCCCAACGTCTCCTACATGTGCTACACCAAGCAGAAAGAGGAGAAGGAGGTGCACAACCCATCGGGACTGCCCGACCAGACGATGATTGACCATATCGAGGAGCCCTACATCCGCGCCTCTATCATCACCGCTGCCGACTACATCGGCCCCATCATGACGCTCTGCCTTGACAAGCGCGGCGAGCTGATAGACCAGCAGTATGTCTCCGGCAACCGCGTCGAGCTGCATTTCATGCTCCCCCTGGGCGAGATAGTCATCGACTTCTACGACAAGCTGAAGAGCATCTCCAAGGGCTACGCCTCGTTCGACTACTACGTCGACTCGTTCCGCCCTTCCCGTCTCGTTAAGCTCGACATCCTGCTCAACGGCGAGCCTGTCGACGCGCTGTCCACGCTCACCCATCAGGACAATGCCGTCACCTTTGGCCGCCGTATGTGCGAGAAGCTCAAGGAGCTCATCCCGCGCCAGCAGTTCGACATCGCCATCCAGGCCGCCATCGGAGCCAAGATTATTGCCCGCGAGACCATCAAGCAGGTGCGTAAGGATGTTACGGCCAAGTGCTATGGTGGCGATGTCAGCCGTAAGCGCAAGCTGCTGGAGAAGCAGAAGCGCGGCAAGAAGCGCATGAAGCAGATAGGCAATGTCGAGGTGCCCCAGAAGGCCTTCCTCGCTGTACTCAAGTTAGACTAACCCCACAACCCCCTACTAAGAATCCTCAAGAAAACAATACGACAGACTACAATGACTACCATTACCACCAACCCAACACTACCGCCCCTCACGCCGCGCGACGTGGCTCGTGAGCTGGCCCGACGCTACAGTACGATGACCCACGACGAGCTTGACATCCTCGAGAGCATCCTTGTTCCCAAACGCTATGCCAAGGGCGAGAAGATACTTGCCGAGGGCGAGGTCTGTAAGAACATCTACTGGGTGGTCAAGGGACTGGTACGTCAGTTTTACTATAAGAACGGCAAGGAGCTCACCGAGTATATGGCCGCCGAGAACTCCATCTGCATGTGCATTGAGAGCCTCTTCCGTGAAGAGCCCACCCACCTCCAGATTATGGCCATCGAGCCCACCGTCATGTACCTCATTCCCAAGGCCGACCTCGAGGTGGTCGCCATGAAGAGCGTCAACATCCAGATACTCTATCGTAAGATACTCGAGGAGTCGCTCATCCTCAGCCAGAAGCACGCCGATATGCTCCGCTTTGAGAGCGCCCAGGACCGTTACCAGAAGCTCGTCCGTGGTAATCCCCAACTCGTTCTCCGTGCTCCTTTGGTCTACATCGCCAGCTACCTCCAGATGACGCCCGAGACCCTTTCTCGTGTCCGCAACTCCGTCATACTGTAGTAGGGGATTGAAGCGAAAAGATTTCTGACCCTATCAATGACAAATGACACCTTGCAAGGATGCAAGGTTGCAAGATTTCTCTCCATAGTGCAACACTACGTCCGTAAAGTGCCACTTTAGCTGAAATAAGTGCCAGTCTACGTCGCTAAAGTGCCACTCTACGCATGACAAATTAAGAACAATTAACGTGGGACGTGCAACCTTTGGGGCTAGAAGTGCGTATATATAAGTAGATTCAACCTAAAACCCAAAAGAAACAGTAATGAAGGAACTGATACTATCAGTCATGATGCTGGCCCTGATGCCGATCGCGGTGCATGGTCAGAAGCAGGTCGTCTGGGAGCAACCATCGGCCTTTATGGGAGCGTATAACTCCGAGTTCGAAATCAACAAGGTGGAGCTGAAGCCCACGGAAACGGTGCTGCACATCGTGGCCAACTATCGTCCGGGCAGCTGGATTCGCTTCGACAAGAATTCGTTCCTGCTGACGCCCGACGGCATGAAGTACGGCATCACGGGTGGAGCGAAAACCAACGCGACGGAGGCCGACTACACGCCCGACTCGCTTTTCTGGATGCCCGAAAGCGGAACGGCCAATCTGGCGCTGCACTTCAAGCCCGTGCCACTGGACACCAAGGAACTGGACTTCCTGGAGAGCTACAACGACGGCGACTTCAAGTTCTGGAACATTTGCGACAGCAAGACGAAGAAGGACGTGGCGATGCCTGCAGAATGGCAAAACGTACAATACGCCAAGGACGAGACGCTGCCTGCTGCCAAGATCAATAAAGGTGTGGCTACCATCAAGGTCAGGATGCTGGGCTACAAGAAGGGCATGAATCTGGAGTTCTTTGTGGGCACTTTTGTTCCTTTAGGCTCTAAGGAACGTTTCGACAAGGCCTTCCGCTTTGCCGATGATGGCACAGTGAAGATTGAGGTTCCCCTGCGACTGACGCGCGAGGTGACTGTTGGCGTGCGTGGATTGGCTTTCGGCAACATCGTCATCGCCCCAGGACAGGAGACGGAGATTCTGATGAAGGTGTGCAGCGACAACAAGCCGTTCGTGGCCTTCAAGGGCTATATGGCCAAGACCAACATGGACCTGGTGAATGCGAAAAAAGCCAACGCAGCCGTCGATCTCGTCGGTAATGACGATCAGATATTTTTGAAGGTCAAGGAATGCAAGACGAAGGAAGAGCGCCTGCAGTGTCTGCAGGACATCTTCGACCAGCGCGTGGCCACTATCCGTAAATCAGGCTACACCACAGCAGCCCAGGACCTTCTGTGTATGATGGCAGAGTCGAACTACGTGAGATGGACGCGCCAGTTTGAATACAAATTCAGCAATTACTATGTGGACGATGAAGGAAGGGTGATTATGTCTCAGGTCGATCTCTTTGAGAAGATGAAGAAGAACGCTGACCTGCTTCCCATGTCGGAAGAGGAACAGGCCTACATCTGGAAGTACCTGAACGAGCCTACATCGCCCTGCAGTCAGGAGTTCTGGGATGCACCACTGAGCATGTACGACAAGAAAGCCGCAGAGAAGAATCTTTATAACAACGAGCTGAGATGCATACAGGATGTGATGAGGGATGGAAATGAGGGCTTGATAAATGTGCTCCTCGAGGTCTTTAAGAATGAGGACTGCAAGAACGTTCTCCTTGAGTATCAGGCAGAGCAGAAGCGCATTGCCAACGAGCTGGCCAGCCAGCAGAGCGTCTTTTTCCAGAAGTTCGATGACGTAGCCCCTGAAAACATCCTGCAAACGATTTTGGACCGCTACAAGGGCAAGGTGGTGCTCATCGACATTTGGGCCACATGGTGCGGTCCCTGCCGTCAAGGTCACCAGATCATGAAACCATGGAAGCAAGAGCTGAAGGGCAAGAACATCCAGTTCGTCTACATCACTTCGCCCACATCGCCGCTGAAAACATGGCAGACGATGATTAAGGACATCGACGGCGACCACTACTACCTGACGAAGGAGCAGTACCAGTACGTCCTCAACAAGTACGAGTCGGAGGGCATCCCCACCTATGCCATCTACGACACTGAGGGCCAGCAGACCTTTAAAACCATCGGCTTCTCTGGTCTCGACATCTTCAAGGAAGCTGTGGATAAAGTGTTGAAATAATACCCACCCCCTCCCGTGCGGGAGGGGAGCTTGAAAAAACTTACTAGAAAGAAAAAGAACGATGAAGTCAACTATCATCACCGCAATGCTGGCCCTCGTCGCGCTGACGAGCTGGGCACAGAAAAACGAGAGAGTTTGGAATAACGTGGTCATCGGCTATACCAATGTGGCGTGGAGCGAAGTCACGAAAGTGGGAATGTACGCCGATCGCACGGAAGTGGGCCTACGTATTAAATATCGAGGCGGGTCTTGGATAGCGATTGCAAAAGCCACCTATATAGAGGCTGACGGCAAACGGTATCCCATCAAGGAGGCCACCATCATAGGCCTCGACAACCAATATACGCTGACTACCGATGTGTTTGACTTTATGTTAGTCTTCGAGCCTGTGCCGCAGCGCACGAAGCTGCTTGACGTGATAGAGCCGGGTGGCTGGGAGTACCGCCATCTGCGCAGTGCCAGCGACCTGCCCGACGGCATCACCGACACCTACTGGCGCAACGAGGCCACAGGCGACTGGCTCATCGGCTTTGCACCCCAGCACGTCGTCTATAATAATAAGGTGTGGGACATCGCCAGCCAGACGGAGAAGAAGGGCGCCTATACCTTGACGCTCGCTGGCGGCCCCACCATTATGGTCAGCAAGATGAAGAAGGGCAAGCGCAGCATCACCATCGGTAACGAGAAGCCTGTCTCGTGCAGCCCCATTACGACAACGGCTCTGCCCGACTATCCTACGAAGGACCAGCGCACAAGCTTTATCGACAACGGCTACAATAACGACAGCGTGTCCATCATCGGCTGGCTGAAGGATATGCCTGAGCAAGCCTGGAAACACAGCCGCGAGTTTGAGGTCAGCATTGAGAATGTGATGATGGACGACACGCAACATTTCTCCGGCAAGATGGACTCGCTGGGACGCTTCTCTCTCCGTCTGCCCGTGATGAACTCTACACAGGCCTATCTCGACTGGGGACGCTCGTCTGTGAGCACGGTCCTGGAGCCGGGCAAAACCTATTTCTTCCTTAACGACTTCAAGACGGGACAGAAACTCATGATGGGCGACGATGCCCGTGTGCAGAACGAACTCCTGACCTATCCCGACCAATGGAACTATCAGCGCATTGAGAACGCTATGGGCGCCATGCAGTTCAAGGCCCAGATGGATAGCATCTGCCATGCGTTGAGGGCTGAGCTCGAGGAGCGCATCGCCCATCACCCCAACCTCTCGCAGCGCTATATCGACTATCTCAAAGGCAGTTACATCGTGGGGCAGGGCGAGTCGATGATGCAGGCCCGCTTCGACTTAAAGCGCCAGCTGCCCCAGGAGTACATGGACTTCGTGACCACGGAGCTGTGGCAGAAAGTGCCGCAGCCCTATACGCTCTTCCGCCCCCTCTCAATCTTCATTCGCGACTATATCGACCAGACGGCCCAGGCTGACTATGCCGTCCCTGTCGGCGGATATACGTTGTTCGTCAGCGACGCCCTCTTCTCGTCTGTACTTCGCAAGAACAGAGATGAAGGCAAGGTTTCTATCACCGATGACGAGCTGGCCTTGTTGGACCGCTATGCCGCCAGCTATAAAGCGTTCTTGACCGCCCAGTTCATGGAACGTGCGGAACGTGTGAAGGCTGGCGCTGCGAGTGACGATGACATTTTCAACATCGACAGCGTGGCGGAACAGCAGTTCAGCCAGCAGGACTTTGTCCTGAAACGTAACGCCCTCTTGGTGCGCGAAGACGTGGCCAAGGTGCTGCAAGATGAGGCGCCGTTCTTTGATTTCTACAAGATTCAGCGCGTGTTCGACGCGACGGGTACCAACCAAACCCTGCGCGACATCGTGATGGCGCAGCAGTTCTACCGTCAGATTGACCAGACGCGCAAGCCGCTCGCACCTGCCATGAAGGCCTTCTTCGAGCAACAGGTCAAGTTGCCCGCAGCCCTTGCCGTCGTGAACGAAATCAACGACAAGTACGTCGCCCTCGAACGTTCCGACTTCGCCAATGCCGCCAGTCTGCGTCCGTCAACCGATGTGGAGGGCATGAGCGACGGCGAGAAGATATTCCGCAAGATTATCGAGCCCTATAAGGGTCGCATCATCTATCTCGACATCTGGGGCACGTGGTGCGGCCCCTGCAAGCGCAACCTCAAGGAGTCGTGGAAGGTGAAGGAGGCTCTGAAGGACTACGACATTGTCTACCTGTATCTGGCCAACCGCAGTAGCGATGAGTCGTGGAAGAACGTCATCAAGGAGTACAACCTCACTGGCCCCAATTGCGTCCACTACAACCTGCCTGAAGACCAGCAGGCCGCCATCGAGAACTACGTGGGTGTCAGCGGCTATCCCACCTATAAGCTCATCGACAAGCAGAGCAACATCCACGACCTCCATTGGCTCCACCACGAGGACATGAACAGCTTCTTGGAAACCATCGACAAAATGAGTAAACAAAGCCACTAAGAACAGCTTAGAAGAGCATTATTTTGCCCAGAAACTTGCCGGTAAATCAGCCAAAATCGAAAAAGAGTCACTTTATTTGGATTATTTGAAATAATTATGTAATTTTGCAGTCGAAGCATATTAGATAGCATCATGGATGTAGCATTTATTCTGGATAAGTACTTCAAAGGGAAGGAAAATGTTTCGATTGACGTATTTGACGCTCAGACGTTGAATGCGGTCTATCGTGATGTTATCAATGCCATGACCTCTCACTTTGAGATAGAGGTTAGCGTGCTGCAGGCTTTGAGCTACTGTCTCTACGAAATGATGGACAACGTGCACATCCATTCAGGCAAACCGTTGGGTACGGCCATGACACACTATGATAACGAGTTTAAAGTGCTTCGCATATTGATTGCCGACGATGGGATGGGTATTAGAACATCGCTCGCAGAAAACGAGAAATTCAAGAACATCACGGAACCTGAGGCCCTGAGACTGTGTCTGGAGGACAATGTCACCGATGGCAAAGGCATGGGGTTTGGTCTTTATACCACCTCAAGGCTCGTCGATAGCATCGGTAAGGAGTTTATTCTGCATTCCGGAAACCATAAGCTCATCATCAAAGACGGCAATACCTCGGTCATCGAGAATGGTTTCTGGCAAGGAACGCTTATCTATATGGAGATTGGTACAGGTGAGGAAATCGACCCCAACCAAATTGTTGATCATCGAGCCGATGCCGCAGAGGAATATAATGAAGCATTTGTAGAAACAGGAGAAATAGAATCGCTATGGTAGAATTTAAGTTCATAGAATACGGTACGGACTTCGGAACCCGCGACATGGGTCAGAAACTCCGCGCGAAACTATTGCCGCTAATTAACGGAGATGAGAAGGTTGTGCTTGATTTCACAGGTGTCAACGTAGTTTCAAACTCCTTTGCTGATGAGTGCATTGCAAAGCTCCTGTTGGAAATGCCGTTGTCGGAGTTAAAGCGCCGAACTACATTCCGTGGTTTGAACCCATTGGCAGAACGCAGTGTTTTAGTTGCCCTTCAGCGCAGATACAAAGTGCTTTCCGGCAATTAAACCCCAAATAAAGAAACCCATAACCCTCGCTCGGCCTCTGATCGCTTGCATGGCAAGAACCATCCTCCTTACCCTGCTCATCACTCCCAAACATAGATGTCACTGACCACAGAAGGCAAGGAGAATCATGAAATTTTAACGCTACCTTTTGCCATATTTTTGCCATTCAAACGTATATAGAAATAGAACCATAAATATTAACGATAATGAAGTCCATCATTCTAACCATTTTGCTTGCCCTCGTCGCGTTGACGGGCTGGGCGCAGGACAGGCTCATCCGTGTGGACAGCGAATCAAAGAACTTGCGAAAGGCCAGTTCGCAAAGAAAAATGTTTGACCGTGAGAAGGCACGGCTGCTGATGCCGCAGGGCGCAGCCTTCGGCGTGGAGTGTATTCCGTCGTTCTCGCCCGAATGGACGCTGACCTACGACTCATTGGTCCATGCGATCGTTTATAAGATAGCAGAAAAAAGCATCTGGTATAGCACGTACGGGGCTATGCATAAAAAGAAGAAGATCAAGGGTAAGAATTATTCAGTACCGCGAAAGCGTCCGAAGGACTATGTGGCTCCTAAGGCAAAGACCTACTCGCTTGCTATTTCCGATGAGCAGGTGCAGCAGCTAAGGGCAATATGGAGGACTGCTGTTGGTGCTGCCGAGGACAGGGAGGTCTTTCTTTTAGACGGCACGAAGTGGGAGTACTTCATAGACGGTAAGTTTGCAAAGTCGCATCGTAATAAGAACGTGCTTGTGAAGTTTACTAACGAACTGGCAGAAACAGTCCGGACGGGTAACGTGAGCCGCAAGGATTCTCTCTTTGAAGCATCCCAGAACGTCATCACTGGCCTGACCACTCCGCCGCCACCAGAAGTCTTGGAGCCAGGCACCGTGCGTAGACTCGTCGTGATAAATGGCACACCACTTCCCGATTCTGTAGATTTCATCAAGAACGTGCCCAACACCATTGGCGAACTCGTATATTTCAATAGGCGTCAGCAGACCATTCGGAGTACCAGGTATTATTATAATGAGAAGGACAAACAATCCATTGAAGAGAAATATGGTGTGAAGGTAAAGGGCACTATTACGGAATACACGACCTATCCCGATACGCTATGCGATGCCTACGTCCGCCAACATCCCGAGCTGATGGAGTCACGTCGCTATGTTGAGGGTTATGTGTTGAACGAAGATGACAAACCACTGGCAGATGCCTGGGTTCATGTGGAAGGACAATCGCAGATGGGCTCAGGGACGGCCACCGACTCCACTGGCCATTTTGGCTATTGGCTACCTCGCATTTGGTTTTCTCGTACAGAAACAACGCTTACGGCATCTAATGGAATGAATTGGGTCAGTAAGATTCCGATTACCGATACACCCATCACCATTCGTTTAGGATCATCAAGGAAGAAGAAATGAAAACTTGCCGGTATCGGCGTCAGCGGTGAGGTAAGCAATCTGACGTATAATGTCAGAATGACGTACTTCCCTCCCCAGCGAAGCCTCGACATACAGCCCCCAGACTCCTTGATGAAGTGGAAGGACGAACAGGTAGAGAAGCTGGACGACTTAGTGAGAAATATGAACGAAGGTCTGCCCGAGCTTAAAGGCTGCTCACCTTTGGCATCCGACATCCTGCGCACATACATCATCTGGAACTGTCTGTATAACATCTGCCATGAATACTACCTGTTTGTGGATGGTAATGACAGCATCGACAGGGAAGCCTTTTGGCAGCAGTACTTCAGTTTCGTGACACCTCGTGAGAAGTATCTGCTCGATAATCCGCTACTGATGATTGCCGGCGATTCATTCTTCTTCAACAGGATGGAGTTCACCCTCATGCGCCCCTTCGATCCACACTTCATGTCAACGCATGAAATCTGGGAAAAGAACAAGGAACTGTTGCTGGGCAAGCTGCACCTCAGTCCCACGAACTTCAGCTACCAGGTATGTAGGCTTCGCGACATCTTCACCGTACTGAAATGGTACAAGACCGACTTTGACGCCGCCGCCGAAGACTTTGCCCATGCCTTGCCCAGCATCACCCATCCGGAACTGATTCGTCGCGCTGTGCTGACCTATCGCGAATACGTGAAGGAGAACGAGCTGCAGGTAGTGGAGCAGAAGCCGATGACCAAGGGCGACAGCATCTTCCAGCGTATCATTGAACCCTACAAGGGCAACGTGCTCTACGTCGATTTCTGGGAAATGTCGTGCGGTCCCTGTCGTGCAACCATGCTCCACATGCGTGACCAAGTAGAGGCGCACAAAGACAAACCTATCAAGTATCTCTACATCACGGACGACACACCCGAGCAGTGCAAATCGTTCTTGGAGCCCAACAACATCAAGGGTGAGCATATCCACATCACTCGCTCTGAGTGGGGCTATCTGCAAGAAAGATTCCAGTTCACCGGCATCCCCTTCATCCTTCTCTTTGATAAGCAGGGCAAGCTGCGCAAGGACGCAACGGTGGAGCAGCTGCTGAACGAATAATGTTTACAGCGTGACGCCATTTTTGAAGATGCTGATTTCCCGGTAGCCGTTCTCCTCATTGCGAGCCTTTTCGCCGCTGGCGACAGCGAGAACCTTGTCGATGAACTCTGGGACGAGCTCCTTCATGGTGCGTCCCTCAATGAGCTGTCCGGCGGAGAAGTCGACCCATAGGGGCTTGTTCTTAGCCAGGGTGGGGTTGGTGGCTATCTTCATCGTCGGTACGAAGGTGCCGAAGGGTGTGCCGCGGCCTGTGGTGAAGAGCACGAGATGGCAGCCGCAGGAGGCGAGGGCAGTAGAGGCTACGAGGTCGTTGCCGGGGGCGGAGAGGAGGTTCAGACCCTTGGCCTGCAGACGGTCGCCATACTCCATGACGCCGCTGACGGGGGCTTTACCGCATTTCTGCGTGCAGCCGAGGGCTTTGTCCTCGAGCGTGGAGATGCCACCGGCCTTGTTACCGGGAGAGGGGTTCTCGCCGACGGGCTCGCCGTGGGATAGGAAGTAGTTCTTGAAGTTGTTAATCATCGAGACAGTCTGCTGGAACAGCTCCTCCGTGCGGCAGCGGTTCATAAGGATGGTCTCTGCGCCGAACATCTCTGGCACTTCGGTGAGCACGCTGGTGCCACCCTGAGCCACGAGCCAGTCGCTGAACTCGCCGACGAGGGGGTTGGCGGTGATGCCGCTGAAACCGTCGGAGCCGCCACACTTCAAGCCGACGCGCAGTTCGCTGACAGGGACTTCCTCGCGCTTATCTTCTTTTGCTATGGCGTAGAGCTCGCGGAGAATCTGCATGGCAGCCTCGACCTCGTCGCCCTCGACACGCTGTGTGACGAGTAGGCGGATGCGCTGCTTGTCGTAGTCGCCGAGCATGGCCATGAAGTCTTCGGGTTGGTTGTTCTCGCAACCGAGGCTCAGTACAAGAACGGCACCGGCATTGGGGTGCAGGCAGATGTCACGCAGCACCTTGCGGGTGTTCTCGTGGTCTTCGGAGAGCTGTGAACAGCCGTAGTTGTGGTGCCATGCATGGATAGCGTCGATGCCCTCGCAGCCAGTCTCCTTGGAGAGCTGACGGACGAGTCGCTCGGCAATGCCGTTGACACAGCCCACGGTGGGTACAATCCATATCTCGTTGCGTACGCCGACATCGCCGTTCTTGCGGCGATAGCCCTTAAAGGTTCGCTTTTCGTTGGGTATGCTAAGTTCTTCGTCTACAGGATGGTATGTGTACTCGAGAGTGCCTGAAAGATTGGTCTTCAGGTTGTTCTCGTTCACCCAGTCGCCGGCCTTCAGGTCCTGACGGGCGTGGCCGATGGGATAGCCGTACTTGATGATGTCCTCGCCCTGACGGACGTCGCGGATGAGGATTTTGTGACCTGCGGGCGTGTCCTGGTTGACGACGACGGAGAGTCCGTCGATATCGATGACATCGCCCTTCTTCTTGGGCTGCAGACAAACCACCACCGAGTCAGCGGGGTTGATTTTCAGAAATGTAGTTTGTTCCATAATAGTAGTGTTTTTTTTTCGTGGATAGTGAAGGGTGGATCGTGGATCAGCCCTTGAAGGTGCGGCGGTAGAAAGCGACGTTTTCCTTCGTCAGGATCTCAATGGGCATGTAGTTGACGGGCGTCACCTTCTTCTTCAGTACGATGGCCTCGAAGAGCGACTCTATACAGGAGTAGCCCTGGCGGTAGGCGTGCTGTGCGATGAGGAAGGAGATACTGCCGTCCTTGACGCACTCCTCGTTCTTAGGTACCATGTCGTAGCCCATGATCTGTATGTCGCGGCGGTTCGAGCGTGAGAGGAACTCGCCGACGAGGTGGGCTTTCGAGTTGAACGTGATGCAGTGGTGCACCTGCGGGTGCTTGCTGAAGAACTGCTCAAGGATGTCGTCGTAGTTGTCGCGCTCCTCGTCGAGAGGGAGGTTCACCTCGGTGATCTTCACGGCGGGGAAGTGGTCGCGCATGTAGTGGCGGAAGCCCGTCTCGCGGTTCTCCTGCTGCTTTGAGGCGACGTTGCCGCCAAGCATCTGCTTCATCAGCATGATTTCCTTCTCCTTCCAGGCGAGCAACATGAGCATACGTGCTGCGAAGTAGCCGCTCTGGAACGAGTCCTGGCCATAGAACGACAGCGGACGGAGGTCGGGCATATAAGAGTCGAGCAGGATGAAGGGTATCTGCTGCGCGTGCAGCTGGTCAGTAAATCGGCGTGTCACCTCAAGGGTCGACGGTACGATGATGACACCCG
>Ga0310786_10001540_pt1 | contig 37140 bp, 38 predicted proteins | sample AusTroGonzalo_MG_FD_203881 | JGI IMG/M metagenome (GOLD analysis project Ga0310786, IMG submission 203881) | Bovine rumen microbial communities from tropical cattle in Woodstock, Queensland, Australia - Gonzalo_03 (v2) (version 2) | ecosystem: Host-associated > Mammals > Digestive system >... | reverse complement strand
TCAGTTTTTCTATCAAGAGTTTTAAGGTTTTCATCAAAGTTCTTTGAAGCAATGTTATATTTATCCCAAAGAATATCTAACGGCATTTTAGCTATATTACTCCATATTTGAGAGGTAGCCTTAAACATATCTGAGTTTTTAACTGCCTTGGCAAAGTTTTTTATCAACTCATCTGAGAACAAATCTCCAATTGAATAATTTTCAAGATATTGTTTAATTTTTGCTTCAGCATTTTCTTCAGTATTTTCAATTATGGCCTTAATTAATTTGTTTTGGAAATCCTCTATTTGTATTTTGCCAAAACCATTCTTCATTGCACTTTCTATCTTGTCTAAGAAAGCAGCACCAGTCCAGTCTCTACTTGGGCCAGCATAACTATTACCAAAATGTGCTGGGTTTTGAGACATACTTGGACCAATAAGGCCAGTCATTCTCATCTTGTTAATCTGAGCCTCATATAAGTCTTTGTAAGCACCCTGTTTGGTTATCTTGTTTTGTAAGGAATAAATATCTTCTAGTGTTTCTTTAAACTCTTTCCAGTTGCCGCTGTTAAAGGCACGTTTGCCAGCATCATCAATTGCATCAGCAAGGTCAGGGAATAATGCCTTTAATTTGTCAAGCAAGGATACAAAAGCATTAAAGTCCTCTGAATTATCCTTTGACAAATGAGACATTGAGTCAGCAAGTTTGTCCATTTGAGTTTTTGTCTTGCCAGCCTCAACGTCAAGGCCATCAAGAGCGTCAGTAGCCTCTTTAATAGGCCTATTCATTTTTTGGATGCCACCAACTACTGAAGATACCACCAAAGCAACAGCCTGAGCTAGAGCAACCCAAATATTTTTCCAGGATACAAGACTTAAATCAGTAATAGCAGTTTTGAGAATCTTTAACTTTGAAACAAGATTAACAATACCCTTTACTAGTAATGGAAGCCATATGTTTGATAGGGCAATAATAGCTGAACCAAAGCTGTTTCTGAGCATATCAGCCATATTTTGTAAGAACCTTACCGCACTAGTAATAGGAGATTTGGTGCCAGTAGACCAAGCTATCATTGTTGATTCCCATTTTGACTTCAAGGTATCAAGTTCTCTTTTCATTGAACCAATACCATCACGGAACATTCTTGCAGTTGTACCACCCTCACCAGCCTGGTTGGCAATCTGAGCCATCATATACTGCATATCCTCCAGACCGTTTACTAACTGTTGAACGCCAACAGCACCCTTCTGGCTAAATATTTCAGTCAACTGTTCAAGTGATACGTTTTGGTCAGAGAACTTCTTTAAAGTGTTATAAAGACCCTCAGCCTTCATTGTGTTTTCATCAATATCAATGCCAAGAGCCTGCATTTTTTTGATGATTTTTGGGTCCACCATTTTGATTAAACCTATTCTCAACTGAGTACCAGCTGCAGCACCTTTAACACCTCTCTGGGCAAGAGCACCAATGGCGCTGGCCACTTCCTCTATACCAAATCCAAGCACCTTTGCAGCAGGAGCTACATTAACTAACGCATCATGTAATTCCAATACATTAGTTGCAGTATTTGCAGCAGTTGTTGAAAGTACATCAGCTACACGTGCTGAGTTGGTTGCAGACAAATCAAACATATTGAGAGAAATCTTCAATATATCTGCAGCCTGAGCCAACTCAATTGCGTTAGCCTGGGCAAACTTAAGTACAGATGGTAAAGCCAAAGCTGCCTCTGTTGCCTTCATACCATTACGTGTAAGCTTTTCAAGAGCCTCAGCAGCCTCAGTAGCCGTATATTTGGTAGTTTCACCCATCTTTCTAGCAGCAGCAGTCAAGGTATTGAACTCACCAACAGTAGCATTTGATACAGCCTTAACCCTGGCCATAGCATCTTCAAAATCTTTGCCTATATTGATAACCTGTTTACCAAACATAGCTATGCTGGCCACACTAAATGCTGTAGCTAAACTCTTTCCTATATTAGCAATACCAGTCTGTAATTTACCAAGACCTGATAAAGCCTTTTTTACTTCAAGGCTTACAGAAGCCTTTAATGTTAAGTTCTTATTAGCCATATATTTATATTACTTTTTTCCTTCCCAAATATCATTTATATTTTTTTCCAAATAATCTCCCAAATGTCTTGATAATGTCTCCTTATTGGCCTCAAATGTTCCAGTATGAAACATGAGTGCTGGACCCTTTCCTCTATATTGCCCCTTTTTGGTCCATCTCTCCTGGGTGCCCCTATCAAGCAAGTGTGCGTGATTACCTCCAGGTCTTTTGTAACCAACACGTGAAGAGACATATTTTTTACTGAGTTTCTTGTTGTAATCCCTTTTGAGACTTCTTTTGAGATTGCCTGATTTAACTGGTACTTCTGGGTCAATTTTTGCCCTCAGTTCATCAGCAACCATTGTCAGTGTTTTCTTCACTGCCGCCTCCTGTTCCAACGTGTCCAGCCTCTGGAGACTCTGATTCAGTGCCTCCATATCCCTCTGGTCTATTGTCAGTGTTAAGCCCTCCTGCGCCATTCTCTAACATTTTTCTTTTTTCTCTGAAGGATGCAAATACTGCCTTAATCATATCCTTCTTATTAATCAAATCTTGTTCTGCAGCCTTTTGTTCCCACGGAAACTTTAAAAGTTCATCAGGTTTTTTCATCTTACCGCCACCAAATGGTGTTAATTGTAAAAAGGCCCAGAAACGTTTTTCTTCCATCTCAGCCTGATATTTATTATTAGCCCATTTGAAATAACTCTCTATTTCATACAATCTCATTTCCTCATATACATAATGGGCATCCATTCCATATTGGATAATGAGTACTGAGGCCATATCAGTTAATGTAATGTCATCATTTTCTTTTTTCTTTTCTTCAGGCTCATTTTCATCTTTTTGAACCATTTGTGACTCTATTTTTCTGATATCATCAAATGCCTTGGTAATAGCATCAGCAAAATGTTTATTTTCAAGCATCTTAAGAAACATATCAAAAGTCACGTGTCTATTACTTGAAACATAGCAAGCATACATTAACCAAAGACTCTCTTCCTCATTACTTACTTTAAAAAAGTTTTTACCAGTAAGCTTTTCATATAGGGTACCAGACCTTACATTAAGTTTTATTTCAATATTCATTTTCTTCTTTTCTTTAAAAAGATGTTTGGATTACTGACAACTGATTTTTGCTTTTGAAAAATAATTTTTGTATAATCACGGAAAGATTTTTTTATTAATTTGACATATGAAAAAATTAACAAACCAAGAAATTGAAAGAAGAAAGAGCTTGGTGCTTGAATGCAAAACCTTGTGTGAGTTTAAAAAAAAATATGAGGCATATGAGTTATGGTTTAGACGTAATATGCCAGAAGTTTTATTGCCACTTGAACATGTTAAAAAGAAAAATGGCACCTTTAAACATGCTAGTAATGAAGAGTTAATAAATATGGCAAAACAGTTTGAAGGTAAAACAAGAACTGAAGTAAGAAATAGTTGTTGTGCATTAGCAAATGAATTATCAAAACGTAATCTTTGGGGATTATGTGATAATATAGTATTACCTAAAAATTATATCACAGACCCTATACACTATGTTTACGTATATGAATATCCACAAAACAAGGTTGCTTATGTTGGTAGAACACATGAGGGTGAAGCGGGTGACCTACGGGAAAAAAAACATTCAAATGATGAAAATGATTCAGTTTGCAAATATGCCATTGAAAATAATATTAAAGTACCTAGTATAAAAATATTAGAAGATGGTCTAACAGCAGAAGAAAGTAGACAAGGTGAAATAAATTGGATGCAGAAATATAGAGATTTAGGTTGGACACTGTTAAATAAAGCACCTGGTGGCTCATTAGGTGGTTTAAAACATAGTGATTATACGGAAGAAGATTATTATAACGCAGTAATAAAATACAATTATACCATGGCAAAAGAAATGCCAAAGCTTTATCAAATAGGTAGAACTAAAAATAGAAACTGGTATAAAAAATATAAGCATTTATTTATTAATCCAAGAAATATACCTGTAAGAGCTATATGTCCAGATGGGTCAATAGTTGATTTTGATTCAATTTTTGATGCTTGCCAAAAGCTTAATTTAAAGTCAGAAAGTAGTGTCAAAGATGTTTTGTTTAACAAATATAAACGTTATAAAGGTTATTCATTTATGTACCCAACATAAAACAAAAGGAGGTCCCAAATTGGACCTCCAACAGCAATATATAGTACCCTAAAAGGTTAAGAAGCAAACAAATTAGTTAGATTCTGATATATTGCACCAGAACCTGTAATTGTTGCTGAGCAAGAAGCTACTTCATCAACACCAGCGTTAAGGCTAAGTGAAGTGATAAGACCTGAACCGCAAGCAGTTACTTTGCTTGAATCAAGCTCATAAGTGCCAGGGCATGAAGCTGTAGATGCACTTGTAGGCTGAGCAAGAGCCCACTTAACTGGATTACCAGCAATCTGAAGAGCCAAAAGGTCATCAAAACTGAAGTCATCAGCAGTGTCAGTGTAAAGTGAATCTGAACTTACAGTATAGCTGTTATTTCCTGCCATGTTGGTTTGCCATTTGCAAGCCATCTTGTTATTTGCTGAAATTGTCTGGCCATCTATCTGTAAACCAGCACTTGTACCAAAAGCAACTGGAACAGAAGTAGCTGAAGTAGAGCCAGTGAAAATATAAAGTAAAAGGTCATTGGCTTTTACTAAATCATTGTCAGTATATGAAGCTGCCATAGTATTAATATGTATTTTTATGTATTATTATTCAATTTTAAAAACTATCTTTTGAACGTATTTGTTGTCTTGAAAACTTTCATTTGATGTAGCAACTGTTATGGTAATTTTAGCACCGCAATCAAGGGTATGTCTTCCAGAAAGGGCTTTATCAACTTTTTCAGCTATGTCAGTTGAATTGTCATAGTGGTCTGAAACAATCAATATCTCTTCCTGGCAATTATCCTCATATAGGCCCTGTTTTACATATTCCTTACCATAAGCTTCCCTGGTATATAGGATGAAATCTCCATCCGTGTTTTCTGGGGCCACAATAGGGAATATCTTGTTACCAACAGCCTGTTGAACATCAGCATCAGCCATAAGTATCTTACGGATATCATTGCCAATCTTCCACTTCTTGTATGAACCAAGGTCTATTCTAGGCATTACTCATTGATTTTGTTTACAATTATTATCATTTGGTTGTCTTTTGGGTAAATATCCAAACTGGTTATCCTGTATCTGCCACCCATATATTCAACTATATCAGTATCCTTAACCTCTTTTCTCTTTCTGAACTTGAATGTTAGTTCACTTGAGTGAAAGAGCTCACCTGCATCAACAACGTAGTTCTCTTTGTTCTTAAGTCTCTCCGCCCTGGTTTCAAGGTAAAGTTCCTCAACAACAGTTTTAAATCCACTTTCAGTTTGAGTTTCAACCTGATGGTAGAACTTTAGTTTTTCAGTAAGTGCTCCAGAACTGACCATTATTTATTATAGTTTCTATATAAGTTTATTAGGTACTCATAATTGAGTGGTAAAGGAATAACCTTGGTTGTAGCTATTGGCTCTCTGTTTTGGTACATATTACCAATCATCAACAGCATTGCTTGAATAAGAACGGGAGGTAAATCCCCACCGTTCTTTTCAGCAATATTTTCCAGACTATCATTGACATGAACTTTGACTGCGTTTTCAGCCATAGCACAAAGACCAAGGATGTATTCATCATCATCATGAAAGTCTTGTTCAAGATTTAAATGCTTTTTAGCATAGTCAAGTTCAATTATCATTGAGATAAGTTTTTTAGTTAGTTATTAAGAGAAGAGCTCAGCGCTGATTCTGTCACCACGTAATTTAGCGTCAACAAGATAGTTAACAACAATTCTGACCTCTCCATAGATTGCACGGCTTAGAGTATCAACAGTGATTTCAACACCTGACCAAGTTGCAACTGCAAGGTCTTTTGGGTCCATGCAGATAACACCCTTTGAAGCTACACTATTTGATACAACAGCCTTGTAGCCATCAATCTCACCATTGTTATAAACCATTTGTAAGCCAGAAGCCATCTGAGTGCCCTTAAGCTGATATTTTACCTTAGGATTGGCAATAAATATAAAGTTCTGACCATTCTTTTCCTCTACTGCAGACTCAAGGTCAAGTACGTTGTCATAAGTAGCAGCAGTAAGTGAAGTACCAGTTGTCAAATAAGTAGCACCTGAGTTGAACAAACCAGCAGGCTGTGTGCTTGAACCAACACCGTCACCAAATACAGTCTTATCAAGCTTTTCAGCTATAGCTGCAGCAAGGTCATTTATAAGTATAGCCTCAGCGTCATTGCTGTCTTGGGCTAAGAAGGTTTTACTAATGTCCAAATATGCAGTCAAACGCTTAGGGCTAAGAACAGTCTCAGTGAAACCACTTGCACCATCATCAGCTGCAACACATTCACCCTTCCAAGCTACGTTTGAGCCAGCGTAACGCGGTATGCTGATGTCTCCTACTGCGTTAGAAAAAAATGTAGCTCCAATCTTATTAAGAACTGATGCATTACGTATTGCAACGTCAAGTCCTTTCTTATCCTCAGGAACGTTTTCCTGGCCCTGACCAGCCTGAGTAGCCATGATAGCAGCACGGTAGTCAATCTTATTGCCGTGTACAAACTCTCTCTGCTCATCACTTAATGTACCATTAACGGTACCCTTGATTAAATCAAAAAGTCTAACCTCTTTCATTTTAATTTGTGTATTTTCTGTATTATTATTTTTCTCTTCAGCTAAACGCTTGTTTTCATCTTCAATACTCTTAAGTTCTGCATTTGCATTATCTATTTCCTGACGGATTTCAGCAACTCTGTTATTCTCATCCTCTGTGAGCTCTCTAACTTCAGCTTCACCATTGGTAAGAATAGTGTTCAACTCATTACGCAAATTGAGAACTTTTTCTTGTAATTCAAGTTCTGTCATTGTTTAAGCTTTTTTTAACATTATTTATTTAATAAGGAAACAAAGTGTCACAGATTAAAGATAATCCTTCAACTCTTCCTTTTTATTAGCGTAATACTGTTTGATTTGCTCAGCTTTCTGGGCCTCTTCCTGTTCACGTCTTTCCTGTTCCTCCTTTTCCTTCTGGATTCTGAGCTCTTCAGCTTCTTTGTCAAGGAGTTCCTGATATGAACGGCAACTTACAGCATTCTCAATGCCATAGTAGCTTGAATCAACCACTGAGAAATCATACAATCTCTCAAATCTGGTGATGGTTCTATCATAAACACCATCTTCACCCTTAGACCAGTTCTCTTCTGCAACGGTAAAGGCCCAGCTCATTTCATTGAGCTCACCTGACTCAAGTCTTTCATAAACATACTGGCTAAGATTATCCTTTTTTGGTTCAAATGAGAAGTATACGCCATCTTCCTTCACCTCAATGTTAAGCTTTCCTTTTCCCTTGTTTGAACGTGCCAAGAAGCCTTTTGACTCATCATGGTTATATAACATCTTGATGTCACTTGCCTCAATAACACCCTCAACAGCTTCAGGGGCTATTAACTCCCTGAAGCCTTGACGGTTAGGACTCTTTACATTGAATGGAATTGCACGGCCTTGAACACATCTCTTGCCATCTTCATCACATGCTCTTAACTCAACTGTGAGTTGTCTTACTTCCATGTTATTAGTATCCATATATGTAAAAATTATTTCAATTATTAAAATGGTAAACAACCTTCTGGATTGGTACCTATATTATCATCTTTAAAAGCAGCTATAATCTTATTGCCTGAAACTTTGGTATAAACCTTACCATCTTTAACCCACCAGTATACGTAGCCAAGGTCACCATTAAGTGGTGTGTTAACCCAAATACCGTTACCTAAGTTTATCTTGCTACCCCAAGACACAAAATCTAGATTTCCGTCAGCAGTAAGTAAAACATATGATTTAGCATCACCACCACATTCTACACCATATTGGCCAGCACCGTTAAAGTCTTGTCTTACATATGTAAATCCACTAGCAACAAAAGGCACCCAGGTTTCACCAACAGCAGGTGCAGGTAACTCATAATCCTTTGCAAGTTTATCCCAGGTGTAGCCATTATATTGAAAAGCATCATAACTGTCAGTATCTTTAGGGTTAAATATGTAATCAGTAAAGTAATCCTGTCCATCACCTGCGGTTCTCTCTACGTTTGTGATACTTACTGTTTTTGATTGATATGGGCTATCCCAAGGATTTATTGTATGTCCAAGGTCATATATTGCAGCATAGTTTTGATATGTTTTTACCACACTAAGTCCATCACTTAGCTCACCACTCAAAAAATCTCCATCCTGTACTAAGGCTACACCATTAATTGTACCACCAGTAATAAAATAATATTCATCAAATACCAGGTCAATGTCAAGAACAACCACATCACCAGTTGATGCGCTAAAAGTAGCAGTACCACTTGTGTTGGCATTTTCAAACACAATCATACTGTTTACCTCTTTACTTGTTTGAGCCAACTGTAAAGTACCAAGGGCAGCACCTTGAATACTATCTATATAATTAAGCTCTGTTGAACCACTATAGTTGCCATCAAACTTCCAGTTAGATGCATCACTTACGCACTTGTAGTACAATTTATTTCCAGGTAATATCTCAAAAGTATGACCACAATTTCTCCACTCAGCTACGTTATGCCAAGTGCCAGCACTGAAATAAGGAGTACAAGCACTGTTGGAACCCCAAGACTTGCTGTAATAAGCCTCAGCAGTATAAGTCATATCTGAGCTACCATCCCAGTCAATGACAAAACCAGTCTTACCACTTACATCTGAACCATCCGCACTATATGTAAATGACTGTAGATTTTTAATACCAAAGTCACCATCAAGTGAACCAAGTCTTATTTTTAAATCATTTGTAGACTTATTACCAGATAATTCAACGCCATTAATACTTGGCTTTAAGGTAAGAATCTCATAGCTGGCACCTTCCATTAAAATGTTTGTGGGTACAATACCAGTAGGGGTTACAATGTTTTCTATCCACAAAGACTTATTTGCCTTTATAATCAAACCATAGTTTCCATCACCAGCCTTGAACCAAGCCTTTAGCAAAACGTTCTTTCCATTTGGGTCAGTAACATCAATAGGATAATACTCAGGCTCACTTACTGGTATATTAGCATTTGATATATAATGGTTCCAAGTAACTGCTGAATCACTTGAATAATCCACACAGAAGTAACCATCATTGTTTGTGTAGAGCTTAAAATAAGCCTCATAATATCTAAATAGACCTAATTCTGTATTTGGTGTTAAATCCTTTTTACCATTCTCATTTATCCAACACTGTATTTGTCCATAACGGTCCTGGTATTTATCTAGGAGCTCCCAATGTGCAATAGGCAAGTTAACTCCTGCCACCTGTACTGCCTTGATTTCAGATGATGTTACTGAGCGTGATGATATAGCATTCTCTAATCCAGGTCTAGCATCAGTAAAAGTAAACTCTATTCTGTTATAATTATAGTAGTTTGTGGTTACATAACTTTGCCCAGTTGGGTCAGGGTGCAGCTGCCATTCATTTTGTCTAACAAAACCAATGTTTATGGAATCACCAAAAGCCTCAATGTGACCATCTGAGTACATATAGACGCTACTGCCAGTATAAGCACCAACTAAATCACCTATTAGTACAGGAGTATCACCAGAAGCTGGATTGAGGCTGCAATTAAATGCATAACCATTTTCTATTTCTTCCCAGCCATATGCTACTGTTTCAGACTTATTGATAGTATATATTTCACCAACACTGGCACCACTAGGTATTGAAGCAACTGGTTCCAATGACTCAGAAGTAATACCAAGGTCCTCAGTTGTCACACTACCACTAAGTGTGATGCCGTTTATCTGAGGTTTGTTATTTAATTCATTATAGTCAGTTGTACCGCCACTGATACCAAGGTCCTCTGTTGTAACGTTACCAGAAAGAACCACACCATTTATTTGAGGTTTGTTGTCTAATTCATTATAATCAGTTGTACCACCACTGATACCAAGGTCAGCGCTGCTCTTATCACCAGAAAGTGTAACGCCATTTATTTTAGGTTTATTTGATAACTCATTATAGTTACTAGTACCGCCTGAACCACTTCCACCTGTTTTTCCTCTAAAATCTATAATCATATCTTCTTAATATTTTTACCAGTTATTAAAGGATTACATCTAACTCATCTTCATTACCTTCAAGTTTGAGCCACATAAATGGTGTAAGGCCATTTATAATTAATGTCTCATTTGATGGAACATCCTCAGGCCATGCGGTCCAAGGGCCATCTTTTGAAACAGCATAATTCAAAGTATAGCCATTACTGGGGGCTATAGCACAAGTGTCCTTGAGGACCTTGAAAGGGGTATTTCCCACTACTTTTGCTTGCATAGTATTAATTTTTTTAACGTTATTATTTTAGAAATAAGGGCCTTGACTGTCACACAATAAAAAACTTCCCCTCAAGAGGACCCTGAGAGGAAGAAAAAAAGAAGAATAAAATGATTTGGACAATCAGTTTTTTTTAAGATATTTCCCACTCATATAGAGTGTTGAATGTTGTTGGATGTGTTTCATCATATTTAATCCAGTCTATGGTTGACTCCTGGTTTGTTACCAAATCCCACATTTTACCATCACTGCGCGGTCTAACATCTTCTTGTAGAATATAAAGTCCATTTTCAAAATGGTACTTTTTGAATGACTTTAAATAACGTGGTGTTTCTCCTGGGCGCATTCCCCAAAAGTCTCTAGCAAAAACATACACAGATGAAGCTGTAAGGGAGTCTCCAGAATAATTAGTCAAATCACCAGACATTTTGGCAGTTGCAATCATCTCTTGGCTGTTCTTATAAAGTTGTAACAACATTGGCTTATTTTCAATACGGTTTATACTAAATTCATTACCAGTATTATCAGTATTAAAACTAAGCCTAGTCATATTACTAGAAAAATTACATGAGATGTTACAGTCATCATCATACCAAGATACTATTGACAATGTTTGGTCAGTATAAGCACTTAGATTTGGGCATATAAACTCAAGTTCTATCATATCATTAACATTAAATGGATTAAGAGCAAATCCAACTCCAGTAAGGTCAGCAACTTTACCAAAAAATGGTTCCTGGGTGCCGCCTGACACATTAACGGTAACTTTTTTAATATAGCCTCTGGTTTCATATTGTATATCAGCATCATATATACCGTTTGCACTTACAGATAATTCAACTGCGTTTGCCTCTAAATCATCAACAGCTATGTTATAACCGTCTATAAACTTTTCAGAGGCATCAATTGTAACAGCAGACCAGGCTGTTCCAGTTTCAGCACTTAATGTTATTTGATTATCATCACCATGTGCATATGCATAACTTGTTCCAGTGATTATGGGCATCAAAGCAGATGCATCTGTATAACCTGATGTATAGCCTGATGAATATTTGTCTTGACCATATTGAGATGCATCTACAGTTACATCAGTAAAGGCCTTTCCAGTTTCACTTTCAACACTTTGGGTATCAGCAGTAACGGTGAAGGCTGTTGAAATAACATCAATATTTGTTGGTACATTAACGGTAATAGCACTATAACCATCAGGTCTAACATACTCACCATTTTCTATAATAGTGGCACCAGTTAAAAGGGCCTTTTGTGCTTCAGCACCAGCTGTTTCACCTGATGCGTATATTTCATCTGCAGTCTGAGCACTATATCCCTCTGGGGTCCTAATAACAAATGGAGTATTGGTACACTTTATTTGAAGCACATTATCCACATAATATGTAAACTCATAATAAAGTACACCATCATCAAGAGTCTCAGGATTGAAAGTAACAATTACCTTACCGTCATCAAAGGCTATATTGGCTGGAGTTATTTTAATCTTTGAATTGGTAAACAACTCACAGTTAAAACCAGTGAAGCCAGTAACATCAAAAGGAATACTAATATCATAGTATTTTCCCTTAACCAATATAAAATCCTTATAGGTAATCATTACTTATCATTTTGTTTAACCTTATTATCTACATTTTGATTCTGGTCCTGAGCATTTTGCTTGATATAAGCACCAGAAGCAACATTCTTAACTGAGCCATAAGAAATCTGAATGAAGTGAGCATCACCACCATCTTCTGCAGCTACTGGCTCAAATCCTAACTTATCACGTACTTCATTAATGCTTAAAACACCATTACTAATCATTGAATTATAATACTGAGCCTGTGATTTCTTGTCCGTTTCTAACAAAGCTGTGAAATCAAAATCAATTACCAACTTACCAACCTCTGAAGGCTTGAACAATTTGTTGTTAAGCTCATTCTCAATTAATGAAGTGATAGGTAAAATAGTATCACTAAGGAAAAGAAGCTGAGCAAACTCAGTTGAGTTGTATGACTCCTGGTCCATAATCCATAACTTGCTTGGAGGAATGTTGAACCATCTTGCTATTTCAGTAGCACCATATTTACGTGTATCCAAAAGAGCAGCATCATTAGGGTCAACGGCAATGGCCTTGTAATCCAAACCCTGAGGCAAAACAGCTACGTGGGCACCCTCACTAGCAAATACACTCCAAGAATCTTTGATTTGAGCTTTCTGGTCATTGGTAAGCGGTGCAGTTGATGTGATAACACCATTTACGTTACTGCCAGCCTTGAAGAAAGAACTTGCATTCTTTTCTGCTGCCCAGATGCCATCAAGTGAAGTGGTTGCATAACGTATAACAGAGATGCCTCTGTAAGTCTCATCCAGGTGCTGGTAAAGATGTATCATATTGACACTATCTACAGCCTCCTTGATACCATTAACCAAATACTTAATCCTGCCATCAGCACCAATAGTTGGCTGCACATTGTCTGCATCCAAATACTCCAGTGACTTTACATTTAAATTAGAGTCTCTTACAATAAGTGCATAAGCATTACCCTTGAGCAATAATGACTCAACCATCATCTTCATCATTGAGAAGTGGCTGAATCTCTCACAAGGCTTCATATTAAGCAACTTAGAAAGACTATGGTCAATTTTTCTCTTCTTGCCATTTTCAATCCTGTTTACCTGCATTGGAAGTATGGCCGTACCATTTGAGATTTGGTTTACGGCACAATAGACTGCAGCTAACTTCATGGCCTTACTGTTGTTGTAGCTTGAACCATTGAAGAAACCAAGGTCACTAAGTGATATCCTACGTTCCTCCACTTTTGGTTGCTCTACATCTTTTCTTCTAAAAACGTCTAGTATTCCCATTTTGTCAATTATTTTAGAAATAAGGGCCATATTTGTTAGACATTCTTGATACTTTTTGAAATATTGTTATATTTATATATAAAGAACTTATTTAATGGAAGAAAAAGATAAACAACAGTGCAGGGTTACTGTTAGACTTAGCCCTAATCAGATGCAGGTACTCTCAGAACTAAATGAATTATTTGGTACAACATATAGCCAGCTTTTAAGAATGATGGTCCTTGACTTTATTACCAGAAATGATGAAACAATAACCAATTTACTTAATAAACATGATGGAATAATACCAAATAACTATGCCTTACCTGAAGACAGTTGAAAAGATTAAGAGAAAAAGCACAGTACACCAGGATACCCCAATGAGGGACCTTAGACAAAAGGCCTACCAGAATACCACTTGGAGAAAAACCAGAGAAACATACCTCAGGCTACACCCCCTATGTGAGGAGTGTTTAAAAAAAGGAAAAGTAACCCCCGCTACTTCTATTCACCACAAAGAGTCACCTTTTAAGGGTGGTGAAGTCAACTATACACTATTGACAGATTTTAACAACCTTGAGTCCATATGCCATGAGTGCCACGGAGAAATACATAGTAAAGGAAAAGTTGATAATCCTGAGGAAACATATAATTATTTAAAATCACTATTACCAGATGACAAACATAAGGAAGATAATTGAAGACCATTATGATGAGCTCCTAGAGAGAGCAGAGGAACACAATAATAACAGCGTAACCATGGAACCTGGAGACATACTTCATAACCAATTAATCAGGGCCATCAATAAGTTTGGTGACAGTGATATTGATGAAGCTGAAGGGTTGTCCTACATAAAAAGGGATTTATTCATGGAGTCTGTGTTTATTCCAAAACGTGAACATAATTTTGTATTTATTGACATTGATGATATTAAGGACCAAATGTAGTTTGTAAGCCATAAATACATTTTAATGACACAATGATATTTTGCACATCAGGGATGGTGTGCAATTTTTTTAATTTCTCTCTAAAATACCCCTTTTACAACCCCTTCTACAAGGGTCCAGAAGGCCATTTTTACTTTTTTTATGAAGAAAAGTTGCGGCGAGGTTTGGAAGCCCTTGTAATTATTTTTTTACTTACCCCTCCCTCTAACGTTTTGATTATCACGCAGTTATGCGTATATGTTGTAAGCACAAATGAATAAATAAGGAAATAATAAAGGAAAATATCAAAATGATAGTAAATAGGGCATTTTGCTATCATTTTGTCACTGTTAATTCTTTTAACATTTGTTCAACTATTTGCTGGCTGGGTATTAGATTTAACCCTAAAAATTTGTTTTTTTCAATTTTTTTTGTATATTTACCATAACCAAGCCGTATGGCTGTATGGCTTAGGTTTTTTGAGTTCCTTGATATGGTTTTGATAGTAAATAGGGAGTTAAAATTACCTATTTAGATTTATTAACTTAAATTTCTTGTTCATCATACTATTTATTTGAGGAAAGAACAAAATGACATTTTAAATATAACATACTTAACTAATAGCAAAGATATGGCAACAAATAAAGCAAATAAAGGAAAATGCGCCCACATATATATAGGAATAGCAATAAACAAAATGATAAACAAAAGAAATCAGATGAAAAACCCCAGAAAAATGAGAGGAAAATAGTCTGAGAAAAAGTCTGAGGCAAGGTCTGAGCCAGGAGTGAGAGCTGCGGATTTGCGGATAAAAAAAGTTTGTGACAAAATGTTTCAAATGGTTGAGGCAAAAAACAGATTGCTACAAATATATAAGGAATTAAAATAAAATAATATATAAGATAAAAAGAAATGAAAAAAGAAATGATTACCACTAAGATGGTAGAAGCAGTAGAGAATGCGTTGCTTAAGGATAAGCATGTGATTAACAAAATTAGGGCTATAATGTTGGAGCCAGATTACAAGCTGACTACAATAGTTTATGAGATTGGGGACGGAGGAACTATTCTAATCCACGTAAACAATAAGCCTGAGATTTGTATAAGTATTGTAGACAAGTATGGTGCAATTACCAAGCTCAATTCTTTTGATGCCCACTTTGGTTATTTCAATGGTTTTAGTCCAAGCGGAGTATGTAAATATATGGATAAGTTGGACAAGCACCTTTTTGATTTGCTCTGGCCACAAGATGCCCAGGATATTATAGACAATATCAAGGAGGGATATAACATTAAAAAAGAACAGCCCATTAATTTAAATAGGGTACCCACTATAACAAGCGGAGATTCAAGCATTTTCAATTTCCTAAATTATTAATTACTAGATTTTTATGACCCCCTTATCTTAAGGCCCTATGCTTTGTGTATAGTTAATGAATGTTAAAGTTAATACTGTAAATTTTGATTTCTCACAGATTTTTTGTAAATTTGCAATACCAAAGGATAGGAGTTCTAGAGGAAGATAAACTAATAAATAAAAAATGAATAAGAAAAATGAACAGGGCAACGGCAACCAGGTTGCAGGTACCAATTTAATGACTAAAGTAGATATGAAGACTATGATTGATAGAATGGTCATAGGTCAGGAAGAAGCAGTGTCATATTTTAAAGAAATGCTGGAGAAGAGTAAGGCAACTAGTGAGTGGCAGATTAATGCTGCAACCAAATTGGTTTATCACTTAATAAATGACCCTGTTAGCACAAAAATAAACATAGAGGCAGTATATGGTGGTGAGGTTATAGTTGATGTTTGTGGTCCAATTATGGAGTTTGAAAAGGTTTATTGTGAGCTTATTGGTAGGGCCTATATTAAGGTAGTAAAGTTTTAAATTAAAAGAGAAGAATATGACAACAAAAAAGAACATCTATGGTGATGAAATTACCAATGAAATGATTGAGAAGTGTGAAAAGGCTTTGTCAATACTAGTTGATAAGGCTGAGTTAATTAACAATAATGTAGGGGCTGAGACTGCAGACGGAAAAACCGCTAAATACCAGATAGGTGATGATATGTTAGTGGTGAATAGGACTGAGAGCAATAGCTTTTACGCTGAATTATGCTCAATGGTGGACGGAGAATATGAGCCATACCTCCAGACAGTTGGCAGTGATTGGTTCCACTCTATGTTGGGTGCACTGGTGATGAGAAATATATATTGAATTAATAACTAAATTTTTTTTTCATTTTTTTTAATTTTTATCATTGTTATTTAAAAACGTTGGTACGTGAGTATAGGCGTTAGTTCCAGGGTTATTGGATTAGCCCTGGGTCACAAAGACATTTATTATTTTCTTTTATTTTAAATTTTTTACATAACTTTTAAAAACCACTGGTGTGTGAACATAGGTGGTTTTAATTTTAAAAATATTATATTTGAAAAAAAACTATATAGTTATGGACAAATTAACAGAGTATTTATTTTATTATAAGGACAGAGTTGAAGATACTATTGAACAGATGGTATTACAAAATAGGCCTGGCAAAGTAATAATTGCAGATGCTGACGTGGTGCAATATACTATTAATCTCAGCTGGCAGTTTAAAAAGGAAAAAGCGGCCCTAGAAATGAATATTTCTGATGGGAATGATAATCTTGTGGGACCAGAGGTAAAAAGTAGCATAGAGAGCCAAAAAAGTACCTTGGTTGAGGATTTACAGTTTCTTTATGGTGAATGTATGTACAAAATTTTAGATGATTTGCAAAAATCTTGATACTTTTTTGGTTTAGTATTATATTTATATATAAATAAAGAAGAATAATCTAAATATCATGAGTAGTAGTGCGCCTAATGAGGTTTATCCTATGACGGATGAAGATAAAGAGAGGGCTAAGAAAAGTAAAGCCTATGCCAAGAAAAAGACTACCGCCTATATGAAGGGAGTTAAGGAATATTTAAAGGAGAGGAACGGCGGAAAACTAGAACAGGTTTGGGACCTAGATATGGACATGCTGGAAAGTTATTATTACCAGTATACGTTTATATGTAGAGAGATTGAAGAGCTACCAAGCCTGATTGTTAATACTAGATATGGCCCACAGCCAGTGCAGTTATTAGGGGCCAGAGATAAAGCAGCCATGAGGCTGGAGAGTTTACAAAAAAGTATGGGCTTAAGCCTAAAAGCTGGTAAGGCTATGAATATGGTTGAGCCAGTAAGGGAAGAGTCCGCAGTTGAGGAGTTTTTGAGGGGAAAGATAAATAAAGAGGAAAAATAATACCATGTGTGAAACCCTATTACCAATATATAGAAGATGTAAAGAATGGTAATATTATAGTATGTGACCAGATAAAACAAGCTGTGGCCAGATTTGAAGAGATGAAGGCCAGAGATGATATATATTTTGATGAAGATGTTGTAGATGATTGTATAAGATTTGTTAGTTTAATAAAGCATTTTAAAGGTAAAAGTGCTGGCAAATCATTTATTTTGGAACCCTGGCAAAGTTTTATATTTGCTTATATATTTGGTTTGAAATGGAAGGAAACTGGCTATAGAGTTGTAAGGGAAGTTTATATTCAAATAGCACGTAAAGCTGGAAAAGATGCTATGGTGGCTATTATTTCCCTGATTATGCTGTTATTAGATGGTGAAGCCAGTCCAGAGATTGTATGTGCAGCAAATGCGTACCCTCAAGCCAAGATATTATTTGAGTACATTGACAAGTTTGCTAAGTGTATTGACGTTAAGAAAAATCTTATAAAGCACTATAAGGAAAAACTAACGTCAGATATAAATAACGGAAGCGTTAAGGTGGTGAGTAGTGATGCCAGTAGGCTGGATGGTTTAAATATTTCATGTGCCGTTATTGATGAGTTCCATGAGGCAAAAGACAGAAAGGTATATGATGTATTAAGGTCATCACAATTACAGAGAACACAGCCATTGACCATTGTTATAACTACCGCGGGCTTCAATATTGAAGGCCCTTGCCATGATATGTATAAGCTGGCTATTGAAGTATTAAGTGGGGTAAAAACTTTGGACAACTTTGCCGCATTTATATACCAACTAGACCCTGAAGATGACTGGACAGACTCATCATGCTGGCTAAAATGCCAACCTAACCTGGGTGTTACCGTAGATATTAAATCTATGGAAGAAGAAAGAGATAAAGCCCTGGTTGATAGCACAGCAAAAACTGGCGTATTGACAAAGACTTTTAACAAATGGGTAATGTCAAGCCAAGAGTGGATTCCCCTGGAAATTGTAAGTAAATGTTTGAAGAAAATAAGTCTGAGGGACTTTGAAGGTATGCCGTGTGTTTGCGGATTAGACCTTGGTGCTGTTTCTGATATAACGGCCCTCAATGTGCTCATAAACAAAGACGGTATAAACTATTATTTAAACTGGTGTTTTCTTCCTAATGCTGTTTTAGAGACACACCCACAAAGGTATCTTTATGAAAAGTTTATAGATGAAGGCAGTTTAACTCTTACCCCTGGAAACGTAACTGATTTTGAATATATAATAAATAAAATAGCTGAAATTAATAAGGTTTGCCCAATACAAGCTATTTATTCTGATATGTGGAATGCAGTCAGCACAATGACACAATTACAAGACATGGGATTTAATGTTGAACAGTTTAGCCAGGCTATTGGTAACTTTAACGGTCCCACCAAGAGTCTTGAGACACAAATCAGAAGTAATAAATGCGTTATTCAGGCAAGTTCTATGATATTATGGCAATTTAGTAATGCTATAATTAAACGTGATGCCAATGGTAATGAGAAGATAACAAAGGATTCTTATAAGGGCAAAAAAGTTGACTCTCTCATAGCTATGTGTGAAAGCACTGGTGGTTCAGAAAAGACTCCATTTATTGTGGACACGGAAATCTTTGTATTTTAATATACCCCTTCTTTTAGGGGCCCGCCCTTCCTTAAATGCTAGAAAACAAACTAGCATTTTCTTTATATTCTCTAAAGATAAATCCGTTTAAAATATGATTTTTATTTTTTAAACTAGAACAAATATTTGATACGTCTACTCCAGTACTTCTTGATGCTTCACTCATACTTTTGTATAAAGCTATAAAACATCCGTTTCTATCATATTGGACTACTGGACATTTTTTATAATTACAATCATTTAAATGCTTGTACCTTTTATATTTAGGAAATAACTCATCAAGCCAGTGATTTTTTTTACATGCATTATAAGCTGGATTATTTGTTAAGAACAATTGTTTCCTTCCTTCTATTTTGTTTTCTTTTATAAACTCAATAACCTTTTCTTTCTTCCATATTCCACCGCCCAAACCTCCAATAGAAGAACTTTTACCAGTTGGTGCTATATTTAATACTTCATATCCACAACTGGATAAATAATTTCTCCATAAATCTTCAGTTTCTTTTGATTCTTCTACCGTTAATCCATTGGCAACTATTCTAAAACTAAACGTTACATTGTTTTGTTTTGAATACTTAACTACAGCATCATTAGGGTTGTTTTTATGTCTAGATTTAGTAGGACTTAAACATCCATCTGTGGTTCTTCCAACATAACAAACTATTTTTGAATTAAAAACAGTGTATAAATATACTAAATTATCCCTTTTTTCATAATCAATATTTGTGCTTCTAAGATGTGGAAACACATCTAACAACGTATTACCATAACGTTTATATAAAGCAGTGCGTAAACCACAAGGAAGATTATTTAATCTTTCATATTTGAGTGCCTCTTCTTTTAATTTTTCATCAGTCCAATAAAGTGTCATATTTTTCTTTTTAAATAATTTCCATTAATATACAAAAATATTTTTTTAAAAACAAAAAACCCCTACCTTCACAGGCTGGGGATTTCTTTAGTTGAAATAGCTATTCAAAGTTTCCAACTATTTATTTTATATTATACGTAATTATAAGACTAGGATTTTCCTAGCTATATATAAATATACAAAAAGTATTTTGAAAAAGCAAAAATGTTTTCTATTTGTTTCAATACTATTGTAAATAGCTGATATTCAATATAGGTTCTTAATCCTCCAGCTCCACCACCCATATTTAGAATATGCTCTATAACATTTTTAGGGCATATTTTTTTGTTTATATCATCCAGATTGTATATGTTTGTGTTCAGTATTTGTTTCAAAACTTAAAATTGTTTCAAATGAACATCAACTTCTATTGCTCAGAAAGCAGAGCTAATAAAAAAGGACTGGCGGATATTGTAGTAACAATTGGTATTAAGGGTTATAAAAGAATTACGGTACCACTACCAATGAAATATAGCCCACAGCAGTTTACCAAGGAAATGACCACTAATAAAGGTGGAATTGCCAGGGAGTACTGTGAGAAGGTGAGGGCCAGCATCAATAAACACATTAGTGACATGACTGGCCAGGACATAGACCCTGAAGAATTGAAAGAGTTTATTACCAATGGTTGCAAGGAAAAGACTTATACCCTAGATGATATGTTTACAGGGTTCCTATCTATTCAAAATGCACGTGTTGGCGCTGAGATAAGCCAGGAAATGTATGATAGGTATATTACGGCCAAAAAAAAGTTCTATGATGACTTAAGCCTAACTGGTAATGAGGCTGCAAACACTATAAACTATGACAGGATGGCCACATATAAAGCTGAGCAGTTGAAAAAATATAAGACCAGCACAGTCTCAACATACTTAAATAAAATTAAGGCAGTATTTAAATACGCCTTTAACAACGGTAAACTCACAGTATTTCCGTTTGAGGGCATTGTTTTAAAGAAAGGATATAATAGTGATGATATAAAATACTTAACCCAGAAAGAGATTGATACCATTGAGGACAAAGAGTTTTCCACGGATAGACTTACTAAGGTCAGAGATTGTTTTCTTTTCCAGTGTTACAGTGGTTTAGCATACGTTGATATGAAAGGCCTAATTGAAGATGATATAAAGCAGGACCAAGAAACAAAGCTCTATTATATAAAGAAAAATAGACAAAAGACAGGGGTTGAGTTTTTTTCTATATTACTGGGCTCCGCTGTTGAGATAATTACCAAGTATGAGTTTAAGTTGCCAGTGCCCACCAATCAAAAAATGAATGCCTACCTTAAGGAAATTGCTGACTTATGTAATATAGACAAGGAGATAACCACCCATATGGGTAGACATACTTATGGCACCTTATTATTATCTAATGGCTTTGGAATTGAAATGGTAGCCAAATGTTTAGGCCATGACCCATCAGATACAAAGATAACAGCCAGGTATGCTAAGATATTTGACACGTCTTTGCTTGAGAAAGGTGAAAAGCTCCAAGCCAAGTTAATTAAAAAGGCTATTGATAAAATTATAAAAGGTTAGTTGAATGGAATAAACGTGCCTTTCTCAAGGTCTATCAAGCGTTTAAGCTCCCAGCTTTTTTCTTTTGGCTTCTTGTCTTTTATATTTTCAGTATGTCTACACCATACTCTTACAAACGGACCAAGAGCATCTTCAAACTTTTCTGGGCCAAAAAATAAAACTCCATCTTTTAAAACATAAGCAAATGCCCATTGTTCATTAAGCATCTTGACTAATTTACATTTTTTAGTCATTAAAAGTTCCTGGGTTTTATTATATTCCTGAGCCGCATTTATAATCCAATAATATTTGTTTTTATATTCTTCTGGAATAGTTGTAGAATATGCGTTCCTATCACCATAGCAATTGCCAGTGGTGATGCTAGTAGCTGTTACCGTATTTTCAAACGTTACTGGTTGGCGGTAATTATCTAATTTAAAATAAGGGTTAATAGTTCCAGCACTAAAAAACGGCTCTTCTGTTGTTTTTACTTCTACATATAATGGAATATTTATTATTGTAGTGGCTTTAATATCAGGCCCATAATCTTCTTCTACTGGAACTTCATATGATGAAAGGAAATTGCCATAAAGACTTCTGGGATTTTCAAAAACATATTTTATTACCTGATTAATTGATTCAATTTCAGCATCAGACTTTTGTTTCATTATATTATCTCTTTCTACCATAATAAGACATTTTTTAAGCATACTCCCAACGGAAGCCATAGGCGGTTTTATATTTACCATTACAACATTTACAAATATTGTTAGGCGCAAACCCATTTTTTCTCTCAACCTCCATTATACTTGGCCAAATGGTAACCAGGGCCCCATCTAGTGAGAGTTGTTTTATAGGCTTGCTTCTTTTTTGACTAGAGCGTTTTATTCCAGAACCCCAGTTTACATTTTGTTTGCGGGTCATCCAATTCAAGTTGCAGGTCCTATTATCAGTTTTATCTTCATTGATGTGGTTCACTTCAGTTTTATGCTCTGGGTTATCATTTGAAATAAAGGCCTGAGCCACCAGACGGTGAACTTTATACATTTTTTTATTTCTATTTTTACAAAGAGTAACAAATAAATAACCATCTTTATCAGTTATTGGTTTCATTACTTTCTCTTTTCCAGTCCCATTGTAATTAAGACTCTTCACTCTACCAAGATTACTTATTTGGTATAGCCCTTCATATTCTGGTATATCCCTCCATTCTTCAGTTTTAAATGGTATCTCTAACTGTCTCCAATTCTCTATTATCATATACAAACAATCTTTTTCTATTAATATACAAATAAATATTGGTTACCTTGGTAAAAAATTAAATTAGTTTAGTTAAAAATAATTAAAAGAAAAGGGCCCACAATGTGAGCCCCAAGAAAAAAAAATTAATAGATAAAACAATATAATAAGAGAAATGTTAAATTCTACTTTTAGTAATATACAAATAAATAGTTTGAAATACAAGAAAATATCTAATTAATTTGTTAAATATTTTTATTTTTCTGTCTTTCTAATATTTTCCTTTTCTTTTTCTAATTCCTTTATCATTGCTTCAATAGCATCTTCCTTTGTTTCATATATGGGACCATCAGGCGTCATTATATATCCTTCTGTTGGTGTCTTTATGAGTGAAACAATTAAAAGAATAGCCATCATTATTCCACATGCTGCACAAACGCCATCTGATGCTGATTTATACCAAGGTTCTGCTGAAAAACATTTAATAAAACTATATACACCACATATCCCTGGTACTAGTACAGCCCAGCAATGTTTTAAAAATAACTTAAACTTTTCCATATTATTCTTTTTTATAAATAATTAGTTTGAAGTGCTAAAAAATCAATCATTTAAATGTTAAATATTATTAAACCACATCTTCATATAATCTATCACCGCAATACCATTCTTTAGCTTTCCTGGGCTCATAATCATCTATGATATCCTCCATCTTGGATTCAATGATTGTCATAAGCTCCTTTATTGGACTGCCAGGTGAATAAGCCCACAGCCTCTTCTCTTTCCATGTCTTAAAGAGCCGCGTTGATGGTAGCACAATATCTATCATCAGATAGTGATTCTTTTGATTGTATTCACATACACATATATAGTTAGTGTATTTAAGGGCTATGAGCTTTCTTATTCTCTTTTGAGCATAGTAGATAAAATCATCCACATCAGGGACTGTTATCTTATACTCAGCTTCTATGTGCATCCCTGGGCATTTGGATACTTCTACGGTATATTTTAACTTTCCTATTTTTTCTAGTTTTAATGTGCTATTCATCTTACAACTTTTTATAAATATACAAAAAAATAATTACATAAACAACAAAGGCCCTAGATATCTCTAGAGCCATTGTTCACAAAAAACGGTAGTTATATAAAAGAAAAAAATGGTTTCAAATTAGCACCTTATACTTTCACAAGCCCAAGGTGCCCAGTGTAAAATACTAAATAAAACAAATATGACACAAGTTAAACTCCCGCTGGAGTTCATTATTAATATACAAATAAATAGTTGAAAAAGCAAGAAAAAAAAAACAAAATTGCCCATCTTCACAGACAGGCAATCTCAATTAAAAATAACATTTTTAAATTTTTAACATCATGAAAAAAGAATCAAAATTTTACATATATAATATACAAAAACTATTTTGAAAAAGCAAGGAAAAAAAACAAATTGGACCATCTTCCCAGACAGTCCAACTCAAAACATAATAATGAATTAATATAAAATGAAATGTTAACTAATCTAATAAGCACTTATTTACTTATTAAATATCTCTATACTCAACTCTTAAGCCATTAACCTTAATATTTTTCATAGTTGATGTAAATGCTGAAAGGTGCCATGGTGTCCAGGTCTTACCTTCTCTACTTCTATACTCATACCTGCACTCTTGCATAATTGTTCTTTTTTTGTTTTGACTTAATCAACTCAATGGTTGAAAAAACAGTTCCCCTTAACAGTTTAATTGAGCCTTGAATATTTTGTGTTATTTCAAAGGCACTGAATCCCGTTTTGTCAGCAGCATCTTTAACAGTTCTATACTGTCCTATGAGCTCTTTTCTTTTGTCATACTGAAATATTGCCATATCTTATATTAAATAATTTTGTTATAGGTTTATTGTACTCTGGTTTCTTTCCTTGAGCCACTTGCTCATTACAATCATTGAATGAATCTCTTACCGCCAACCAATAATATTTTGGGTCTTCAGCTAGTCCAAATATCTCTTTTGCCTCCTTATCAGTTGAGGCCCATTCATATACATCTTCCAGATTTTTAAAATGATTGTCCCTTACATGAATAAAGGTAAATCCGTACATCCTGGAATATATCCTACTGTTACTGTATTTCTCCATTTTTTTCTTTTTCAATAATTTACAAATAAATATTGAGAAAAGCAAAAAACTATTTATTCTTTAATATATTTTAACTAAAATATCTTGCATCAAAATATCCATTATTATGGATAAAAAAATGAAAAATATTTTGATTTTTTCTTGCATTTTACTATTTATATTTGTATATTAGATAAAAAAGTTCTGGGGAACTAATATAAAGCATAAAGAAAAATATTACTATAATATTTGAGAGTGGCTGTTTATATTACCCCCAGAGATATAGACAGCCACTCATTTTTTTTTTAAAAACTTGAACTAAAACTTGAAGACCTGGTGTTTACTTAGTTAACTCTCCACAAACTAAGAAAGCTGTTAAAATGCAGTAGATATATACCATGGGTAAGGCTGAAAAATATATCAAGGGAATGTGAGTCTGGGGAATGTGTAAGTGTAACCTCTGTAACATTCTTGGCCAATATGAGGTAAGGGCTATGTAGGCAAGCACCAAATGGTGTTAGGTATGCAGAAAAATATACCTACTGTTGATGAACACACTGGTGATAACAAGTGAAAAGTTCTAATATAGTTGACAAATAGGTGTAAAATCCTATTAGGGACAACTATTTCCAAACTCCTAGTTCCTCCAATTGAAAGTTCTATATAACTATAGTCTTAAGAGAAAAAATTAATAAATAAATTATTATTAATAAAATAAATAAAAAATTAATTAATATAATATATTACTATTAAACTAGTCATTATAAATACCTGGTCTATTGAATATGACTACAGTCTCAAAAAATAAAGGCTCCGTTATTTGGAGCCTTTTCCATTTTTATCATCTTTTGCAGGTTTGGTGGTAAAATCTGATATCTCAAATATCATCTGACGCTGCCTACCTGCACCGTTCTTTATTGCCAGGTGTATCCATTCAGATTTTTTTGCCGTTTCTTTGATGAGCTGGTCCCATTTGACAGGATGAGTCTCAACAAACTCTTTCCACTTCAAGGCAAAATCTTCAAGGCTTCCTTCCTTTGGTACTATGTCAACTGCATATCCGTATTGATGTGCTGAGAGGGCAACGCCTCCTACAGCCTTATTCAATGCTGGACATCTAAATCCAGATGTAACAATTACAGGTTTACCATACCACTGACGGAATGGTTCAAGTAAATTGAGGCACAACTCCTTCATGTGACTTATATCCAACAGTGTTGGTGTATTTTCAATTTTAAGCTTTCTTGCTGTGTCTGATTTACAGAACTCCTTCAATGTGAAGTGTTCTGATAGTTTTAAGTTGTAGTCTATATTCATATCTTTTTTATTAAAAAGACAAGATGAGAACTGACAAAGACATTGAGCCTTCAATGGCCAATATGATTTTGGAAGAGAAGGGCATTTTTAGTGAACGTGGATTTGAGATTGAAGAGGTTGAAATGATAGGATGGTCATCAGACATTTTCAATGTTTATAGACCCTTTTATAATTATCCAAGTATAGACTAATATAAAACTTCAACGTATAGGCCAAAATCCTGCCACAGGAGAGACTTTTTCAACCTTAGCAGATAATGTATCAGGTAAAAGAAAATAATGGCTTATATAGCAAAAAAGAAGAGGCTTAATCTTGAGCCTCTTCATCATTTACTGTTATAGATGTTTGTCCGTGCTGTATTGTTGCCTTAGTTCCCTTATCAATAGCCTTTATTACGGCCCATAATCCACCCCAGGCAAATAGCTCACCAATACCAGCCATTACACTTGAGTTGATTTCACCAGTAGGCGGAAGAAAAAAAGATATTACCAGTAATATAACTGAAACACTCATCAATATGTAGAATGGAACGTTTCCAACAATTGCATCTTTAAGGACTTTAAACATCTTTACTTACTAACTTTTTTCTTTTTAGGTTTTTCTTCAACTATAAGGTCTTTTTTCTTACCTGCCTTGAACCACTCAATTATTGGAAGTACAATGGCTAATATATTGAAACTAGCTAAAAGACCAGTCATGGTATATTGCCAGGCTGTCAAGTCAAACTTAACCATAACACCTACCAAAGTTCCAATACAAAGGGCCCAAATCAAATAAAGACAGGCCTCCTGAAAGCTAAACATCTTTTTCATAATCTTCTACTTTTTCTATAAAAAGACTATTATTTGTCAGCATCAGGCATCTTATCTTCAGGAACTTCAATATTTTTTTTCTCAACTACTGGAGCAGGTCTTTTTTCAACCTTTTTCTTTTCCACAGGTTTTCTACCAAATAAAAGTTCATAGTATTTATAACCCTTTCTCAAATTGAGAATATCTTCTTTACAACAACTCATACTTATTAATTTTTATTTTGTATTATTATTCATTACTAATATACGTTTCCAGGTCACCAATGTAAACAGAATCTACTATTTGGTCACCTACGTATATCTTCTCTATGTCTAAATCTCCTATATACATAATTCAATTATAAAGTTACATCACCATCTGTACAGTGCACAACTGTGGCTGGAGCTAGAGAATGCCAAGCAGAGCCTTTACTTACATTACCCCATTGGGCCATTGTACCACCATAATTTATTGTTGCTAGGCTACTGCACTTGTAAAAAGCATAACCACCTATTGTTGTTATATTACCAGGTATTGTTATTTCTGCCAGACTTGAACACGTTGAGAACGTACTATATGGAATAGAGGTAACACCAGTAGGTATGTTTACTGACGTAAGTCCTGTACAACGCCAGAATATATAATCACCCAAAGCTGTTACACTATCAGGTATTGTTATTTCCGTAAGGCTCATAGCACTTGTAAAGGCATAATCACCAATAGACTCAACAGTGCTAGGTAAATATATATTTGTCATACCTGAGCAATTTGTAAAACCAGACACATTTATTTCTGTGACATTACCTGATGTTTTTATAGCACCAACTCCGTCATTGAACGTATGAGACGTAAAACTTGGGGTTGTTGCTGAATCAGCAATAGTCAACTGCTCAGGCGCATAATAGTATATGGTTTTGTTTAATTCTTTCAAATCAATAAGTCCATCAAGACACTGAACATATCTTACGCTATTTTTACCATAAAATTGAGGTGTATAATTCCAACTTGGTGAAAAAGACATTGATAGCCATTGTGATATGGTTCCAGAGTAATTAATAGTTAAATCTTTTGTATTGTAAAGCCAATAGAATAGATAATTAGTCATTACTGGTATTTGGGTAGATTGGATATTTATGGATGTTAATCCACTACATCCCTGGAACTGTGCACCATAATTATACCAAGTTGCGCCAGTCCAATAATCAAACATTGTAAATCCAGAAGGTATTGTAACTTCTGTTATTTGTGTGTTTTGAAATGCCTCAACACCCATTGATTGTAAAGACTCAGGTATTGTGCATGCACTAAGTGAAGTACAGTTTTTGAAAGCTCTTGTACCAATCCTTTCTACCGTAGATGGTAAAATTATTGCTGTCAATCCTGAATTACTTTCACAAACACTATCAGTATTACCCCATACAGTAATGTCACCAGATGCCTTTATTGTGCCAACGCCATTGCTGAAAGTATGAGACGTAAAACTTGGAGTTGTGGCTGAATCTGGAATATTCAACTGTTCTGTTGCATAATATGTAATAGTATCATTTCCTGTTGAATCCAAATCAATAGTTCCATCAGTACACTGTACATATCTGACAGCACTATTTCTTCTCCAATTACTATTCTTTGATATTGCGTTCCATTCTGATTCTGTACCATTATAGATGATTGTTGTCAAACTTGAACAGCCATAGAAAACATCAGCCTTAATAGCACCGCCAGACCAATAAGTATATGAGTGTGGAAGACCGCAATGTGTAAGGCTGGTACAATTATAAAATGCGCCATTACCAGCATTTTCAGGCGGTAAATAAACGTTTTCTGTATATTCAAGGCCATTAACAGACGTTAAAGCACTACATCCGTTAAATACATTTTGACCTAGATTTGTTAATGAACTTGGTACATCTATACCAGTCAATGCACCTTTGGTTGCAGATGTTATCATGCAACTTGCGTTACCATAGAAGCTTGTCACTTGACCATCAAATATATAAGTACCACTTCCATTGCTATAACCTGATGCTATTATATTGGCCTCAAAATTATTTATAGCATCACTGGTAAATACAATAGGCGTTGAAGCACTATATGCTATTCTATTTGTTTCTGGTGCTGCCAGTTGCATTATGGTAGCATTTGTTGTAGCAGTAAGAACAGTTGTTGCGCTGACACCACTATATGCAGCATTTATTTGTATTGTACCAGCCTGGGTTACAGTAGTTGCAGTGCTTACTGTAGAAATGGTTACTGGGGTTGCGGTAAATGATAAATTACCATTACCAATTTGCATATCAGCACCACTCCTGAATACACCATGCACATTTGGATTACAAGTACTCATACTTACAGTACCACCAGTATAAGGTACAGGCGTTACATTAACACCAGCAAAATAGATGCTTACCAACTTATCATCAAGCCATACGTCACCATCACTACAATGAACAACTTCAAGGGCACTATTAGCATACCAACCCTCAGCCTTGTAAATATTATTCCAATTATCAACAGTGCCTTCATATGTTAAACTAGTAGCACTATTACAATAAGCAAAGGCTCCAGTACTAATGGCTACAATAGAGTCTGGCATCCAGAGTGAAGTAAGTCTATCATTACCGCTAAAAGCACTAGTTGGTATTACAGAAACTGTATTATCAAATACAATTACTCCCTGGCCACCAACCCAGTATTTTCTGGCAACATTACCCGTTGAACCAGAACTCCATCCAGATTGTTTAATATTAATGTCACTGTTTGAATAGTATACCATATAATGGTCTTCAGGCACAGGCTGTTGGTATATAGTAACATCAGTACTATCAGACTTACCTGAGAAGGTTGCAACGGCGTGTATGGTACCTGCAGTATCAGGTGTTGTTCCAAGATTGAGAGAAGTCATTGCCGTAACTGTATTACCTGTAACAGTTGCTGGAACCTGGTCTCTTGAAGTGCCATCATTATAATAGGCCCTTACGTTAAATCTTATATTACTTGTAGTAGCAGAACCACCAAGATAAGGTATGGCGTAATAGTCATGGCCTATAATATCAATACTACTTACTGCAAGAGCAGCGGGCCTCTGAGATACATATACAGTTTTAGTAATACTACCATTAGAAACCTTAATAGTGGCGCTTCTTGTAATGGCAGATGGATTGGCATCAGGAGACACTGTTATAACAGCATTTCCTGTTCCTGCAGTTTGAGAAAGAGATATCCAGTTATTCATTGTATTCTATTGTTATTGTCCAACTGTCATTTGAACTTATTGTGAAATCCATAGGTAATGGAATGTTAGGGTCAAAATCCATAGCACCAGGTACAACATTTAAATATGAAGCAGTTATTAGATATATTGTACTTGCATCATGTGAAGGCATATTATCATAAGCATTCTGTGTGCATATAACTATTTGATTAGCAAAGTCTGAGTGTACATTTGCTGAAGTGCTTATTACATTGCCGCTTGAAATACTTATATTTTCACCAGCAGTATATAACTCAGCCTCAGTACTAATCACATTGCCAGATATAACAATATTATGGCCAGCAACATATTTTGTATCCGTTGCACTTATTGTACCATCTTGGGCTATTTGAATATTGGCACCAGCATGATAAGTGGTACCCCCAGAGATTATGTTAACCTCTGAGGAACCAACAAACCTATTTTTATCATCACCATTACCATAATTGAACTCACGTCTTCCCTTGGTCTGTATGGCTGTCTTTTTTATTGCTAAAGTCATATCTTTCTTTCTTTAAAAAGCTCATTATTTAGCTGACTTAGGATTTAAGTTTAAGATAAGCAACCTTATTGGTTAGTGCTATTGGTATATCTTGCTGTAATACCTCAAACTTAACCTCACTGCCTACTGATACACCCTTTGTTAAGTTCCAGTCTGCAAAATCACTACCTGACTTATCCCAAGGATAAGCACAACTTCTAACAAAAGTACCTCCATTAGGATTACCCCAAGCTGGTTGCATGAACCACTCCCAGTATTGAGCTAACTCAGCACACTTTTCAAAGCAAGGAACAAATACATAACCAGGGCCATCATAAGTAGTATCTATCTGTAATGGCACATAATAACTGGTAAAGTTTGAATTGGTCTGTGTTATCTTAAGGGTTAATGAAGAACCAGAATTAAAATCAGACATTCCTTCATATCTAAGCTCTATTCTTGGAAGTATGCACTCATCAGTAGAATAGGCATTCCAATGTATTTGTCCGTCTCTATCATTATAACTAAGGCCAAGCCATCCACTTCCAGACCTTCCAGCACCTGCCCTGTAAGCATTAAATATCCATTCAATCTTAGCCTCTCCATCCTGGGCAATGCTAGCTGTAATATTTGTAGTACCGTTTGAAATGACTATAGTACCATTTCTATTTATACCAGCCTTATCACAATTAAAGCGTAAAGCCCTATGTATGGTACCATCTTCATTTTCTATCCATAAACTATCTTTCCAGTTGGCATTAATCCAATCAGCACTAGGAGTAAACGTCACATCACTACCATCACTATTTGTAATTACATCTATATCAACATAATTATTACTTGTTGCCTTTGGTGTACCCTGAGCATTAAATGTAATTGATACTGCAGAGTTGATAGGAGGATTAGTTTTAAGTACCTTAGCAGCTGCAGACTGGTTTATTGTTATAAACTTAGTTTGTACACCATCTGAAACAGTAATTATAGCCTGTCTAAGAGAAGCCTTTTTATTTTCACTTACAGCCATAGTTAGAACATACTGGTTGCCACTTGTTAAAGATATATTAGTTGATACCCATTCCTGGTTGCTAGTTGCCCTTAGATTTGATGCCTGGGAACCAACATATGTCATATTTTTTGTACAAACGGTGTAAACAGAGCCTACTCCTATTGTTGTTGACGGGTCAGCAAATATGATACCTGACCAACCCTCTGGTAAAGCTGCATACCAATCATTATAATCAGCATTAGCTGGAACCTCAAGATAACCATCATTAGCAAGACCTTCAAATGTATCTGTAAATAATCTTGGAGCCTTTGTTGAATTAATAGCAATATGGCTTAAGTTAGTACATCCAGAAAAGGCTGCTGGCTTCATATAAGTTAAGCTATAAGCCTTGCTAATTGTGTCAGGAAGCCAAACATCAGTAAGATTTGTCAAACCTTTAAAGTTTGTTGTATCAAAATATGATATAGGATTCTGGAATATATATTCAACAATATAGCTAGAACCAGATTGTGTAACTTTCTTATCTACCTGCCTGTTATTATAGTCATTGGTAAAGTATATAGTCTCAGGATAATTGTTGTCAGAAAACTTTGCTTTAACTACATTACACTCTGGATACTCATAATATTTTTTAAGCTCCATCAGATGAACAGATGATAAATCCATATAATAGTCATTTGACTGTCCTAATATTACATATGGTTTATACTCATCATTATCATCATATGTATCTATATAAGCAAATACTCCGTGTTCCTCAGTATACTGATAAAACTTGGTATCACTTAGATTTAAATCAAGGTCCTTAACAGTTGTCTTTGTTTGGAACTGATGTACATATCTCTGGATAAGGTTTTCCTCCTGAGGTGCCTCTTCTGCATAAAGCATTATGTCTCTTGTCTTTGGCATAAGTTTTTGCCTATATCCAATATGACTGTAAGACATTTTTCCCACTTCTGGATAACTTGTAATATCAAGGCTTATTGGCTGAATCTCATTAACAGCATCACTGTCAATAATATTTTCATAAACAATATCATTAAGGTCATCAAGCTCACTGCCTTTTGTGCCTAAAACAATATCAAGTTTATTAATCCAGCACATACCATTCATATCATCCTGGATGGTTGAACTGCCTTGTATTTCACGTGGCATCCTGATATCAAATGTAATGACACCATTAAGGTCTACACCATTAAGAGGAATATAATAACCCTTCTCACCAGTCCATGTGTCCCATGAAACCTGATTCCTAATGTGAAGGCCAGTATTATAAACATTATTGTCTATATCTTTTTCCGTACCAGCATTTCTCCATTGTAGAGGCACTGCAAAAGCAGCCTTAGTAGTTGTCCACTGTGAACCGTTCCAATACTTGTTACCAATACCAAGCACCAACATAAGTGCTGGGTTTACATCAATACCTTTAGTTTGTTCTCCAGACCAGTCAGGATTGATATAGTCAGTACCCCAATATCTCTCAAATGTAACATCAGCATCAATAATGATACCTGTTTTGTTATTAATCAAAAGTGCAGGAGCAACACTGTCTTTTAATGAATATACTGAAGCATATCTATTAAGATTTGTGGTTGCAGTAGTTCCTGTAGTACCACCCTGTTGACTTATACATAAGGCCCTGTTAAAACTTATATCTGAAGGTATCTCATTTTTGTAATCATCTATTGATATGTTTGCTATCTCAAGAATCTTAGCACCTTTAAACCATCTTAAAGGACTAGTTCTGTTTGGATAAACAGAGTTTGTTTTATCCTTTCTGGTAAAGGTCTGAACGTGGCCATTAACCTCAATCTTCCAGTCATCACTGCCTCCATATATTGCTGTTGACGGATAGGCATAAAGTTCTATTAACTGTTGTCCGTGTGGCTCAACAGTAGCAGTTCTCTTTACAACAGTAGGTGTATTTGAGGCATAATTATAAGTAAACGTTATGTCAAAATCTTTACTGTTATCATTTGAACTATTATCCAATGACATCATCAAATACGCAAACCAAACATTTTCTGAACCTGGAACATCAATATATGTACTACCATACGTTTCCATTGGTGGATATTGAGTAATAGGGAATCTTTCTTCAACATATCCCCAGGGGTCAACCAACATATAGCCAGCATAAGTCCACGGTGCTATAGATTCAATTGGGTCTGGTATTGGAATAAAATAAAAATGAACACCGTCTATCCTATAATAGAAATGTCTTGTGTTATCATTAAACTCATGCCACTGATAGTCATAATCATATACTCTTAAGCAATCAATATAGTTCTGGGAGTCAACCAATAAACTAAAAGATGGCACATAATTTCCATATACATCTCTGGTCCATTCTGCATTCCACCTTATAAATACCGTATCAAATCCACCATCTACCTTAAATACTGCAGAAATACCAGACTCTGTAAATTGTTCTGAAACAAATGGGCCATTACTTTGATACCAGAATTGTATATCATAGCCATATAATCTAATTGTAGTACCTTGATATTGCTCATACCAGTCTTCCACACTGTAGTCAGCCCACTCATCTAATTGAGCCTGTGTTAATTCTGTATTGCCGCTGTAAAAGTGAGAATCATAACACTTATTTTTCAATTCTCTTTTATAATATAAATAATTTTCACCAGCATCAGCAACACTATCACCTTCCTTGTTTTTATAGAAACACGGTTTAACACGTGGCTTATTAAACCTGCAAGCCTTTCTTGATTCATATTCAGGCACTAGGTTTTCATCAGCTAGTGGACTTGGAATGAGTTCACCAACTTGATAGTAATTATCTACAACCTTTACTTTATTGTAAACTGGGTAATGTGATATTTGGTTGTTACTTCCTCTATAAGATGAAGCCACTATTTTCTTTATAGTTCCAGTTTCATCACTGGCTGGGCCCCAATAACTTGAACCCTTAATGTGTTCATAAAAACCTAGCCTAACAGTGTTAAAAGTATTTTCATCAACTCTTGAATAAGCAAGTAAATCAAAAAAATACAACGTGTCATGCCACATCATTGCAGTAAAACCAAAATACTTGGCTATACTCTCAATAACGTGTTGCCAGTCCCAGGCACTATCAGTATCTGATGAATAAAAATTATTTTCTGAAATGTATAAGTTTTCAGGAATACAATACAGTGGAGGAACATTTGAACCATAAGTATATAACTCATCTGGAGCCAACTTAGACTTAGCCCACTTAATAGAATAAATTGGATATAAGTCCATAAACTTTTCCAATATATCCTGATATGTCACAACTTGTTTCTTACTGGTACCAGACTTATTTGTATACTTTTTGAACTGGGCTGTTTGAAGAATATCATTAGCCGTAAGCGTAATTTCCTCTAAGCAATCAACATAACCAGCATTTTGTGAACCAGCCTGGTTGAGATAACCAATGAACTCTGGTCTACTCATCCAGCTACCACTTCTTTTTGTATACATTCTAACAAGTACATCATCAGCATGAGGCTTAAGTAAGTCATCAAGATAACTATTGTGAACAAAGGTCATTGAAAGTGTAGATGTCCTTATAGGGTCAAAAGGTGTTTCTGAATTATTCCAATCCAGTTTAACACTTGAACCGCCAGCCAATGTCAACTCATTGTATGTTGTATCAGCACTGTTGGTTACTATCTCAATTTTGTATTGAACACCCTTGAGTGAACAAAATTCTGCACGGTAATTAGCCATAAATAAAATACTTTTATAAAAAAGGTTATTTCTTATCAGACACAAAAAAAGGCATCTATTAAAAGATACCTTTTCTTTAAATATAATCAAGTATTAAAGTTTACCTGTAGTAAGTAATTTTTCATTCCTTAGAACACCTATGAGGTCACGCCCTGATATTTTAAACTGAACCTGACCTCCACCAACACCACTGTTTTGTCCATTAAGAAAGTTCCAAAGATGTTGCTGTTGTGCCTTATTCATAACTATTTCTCCAGAATTGAGGCCAGCCACAACTTTATCACCAGAGTAACTTGTTCCAGGGACAATGCCACCAGACGCAAAGTTTTTCTTACTATTTGATATAATTGCTGAAGATATTGCAGCAGCGGCAATTACGGCAAGAGCAGGGCCTATCCAAGGAGTTTTAGCAACAGAACTGGCACCACCAGCAACGGCAGCTTTCATAGAGGCTGTGGCCTGAGCTTGTTCTGCAGCAGTTTCAGCACCAATGGCAGCCACGTTCTGAAGTGAGTTTTTAAGCATCTGAGCACTTCTATAATCATCTATAGCTGCAGTAACCTCCATGGCCTTCTTAACGGCATCATAGATGCCCACCAAGTCTTTAAGTATATTAGCATAAGCCTGGAGCTTTTGTATTGCATCATTGTCAAATATTGGTTCTAAACCATTTAGTTCACGTATTTTATCAATATTCTGTGCAATTGAAATTGTATGTGAGCCAACCTGTTCAATTTGCCTACCAAAGTTTCTTGCTGTCTGTAGAGCAAAATCACCAATCTTCATTGTATGCTCCTCAATGTCCTTGATAATAGCATCTACTTCATCAAGTTGTTCAATATAAGCAATAAGTATATCCTGGTTATTAATGTTTTTCTTTACATTTTCAAGTTCATTCCTGGCTTTATCAATGTAAGGAATTGCCTGTGCAAATATGTCAGCAAACTCCTGTGGGTCAAGATTATCAAGCCACTTTTGAATATCATCCTTATAATCCTCTAAATGTTTAAGGTCTTCTTGAGCAACTTGTTTTGCATTTAGTCTCCAGTCTCTTGACTTATCTCTTTCCTGATATGTTGGATAATCCTTAAGGAACTTTGTATATGGGTTATCCTTTGATTTACCGCCACTAATGACATTTGCAGCCTCTTCAGCATTTAATGTCTGCCAGGCAATCTTAACCTGTGCTGCAATAGCAACTGCTTCAGTACCAAGTGCTTTAAGTTCCTCCTCAAGGTTTTCAATACCAGATATTGTTTCCCAAGTCTCAGCACCAGCCTTTTTTATAACTTCTTTATATTCCTTTTCAGTAATGGTACCTCTTTGCTTTTGGTTATTGAGCTTGGATTGTTCATCAGTATAATTTTTAAGAGCCTTTACTAATGATTTTGAACTTTCTCCTTCTTCACCCTCCAACTGTCTCCATGCTGAACTTGTGTCTTTGAGAGGGTCAATGAACTCCCTTTGGATATTTGAAATACCCTCTTTCATACCATTTGCAAACTCATACAAGCCTTCACCTATGGCCTCATTATATAATGATTCCAGTTCACGCTTATATTTTGCCGCAAGGTTATAAACCTTATTAGACTCAGTTTTTCTATCAAGAGTTTTAAGGTTTTCATCAAAGTTCTTTGAAGCAATGTTATATTTATCCCAAAGAATATCTAACGGCATTTTAGCTATATTACTCCATATTTGAGAGGTAGTCT
>Ga0310786_10001539_pt1 | contig 37144 bp, 42 predicted proteins | sample AusTroGonzalo_MG_FD_203881 | JGI IMG/M metagenome (GOLD analysis project Ga0310786, IMG submission 203881) | Bovine rumen microbial communities from tropical cattle in Woodstock, Queensland, Australia - Gonzalo_03 (v2) (version 2) | ecosystem: Host-associated > Mammals > Digestive system >... | reverse complement strand
AAGAGACGTTTCAAGAACGAATATTCTGAAAAGGTAGAACAGACAGTTCAAGCTGCAGTAAAGGCAGATAACGCTATTAACATCGTTATTGACGAGGCATAATGGATATTCATTACAAGTTATTCAAGCACCAGAAGGAGCTGTTAACCTGTAAAGATGATATGGTTTATCTTAGAGCAGGTCGAGGAAGTGGTAAAAGTTTTATTGCTTCTTTGATTGCCGTTATAGCCTTATTGAAAGGTCAGAGAGTTCTGATTATGGCCCAGGACTATAGAGCTTTAACAGAAGTTATCATGGCTGAATGTATACAAAGACTTTACGAAATATTAAAACCAGAAGAGTTTGAAGTTCATAAAGTTTCGATGAAGATAACCTATGGTGCTACTGGTGTAATATATTTCTCGTCTTATTCTAATATGGATTCTGTTAGAGGTTTCTCTAAAATTCAGTTATCTATTCTAGACGAAGTCTGTCTTGCACCACCAAATCTTTACGAAGTATTGGCTTACTGTCAGAGAAATTTGGATGAACCCCCTAGAATTATCATGTGTTCTACTCCGAGACCAGCTAATTGGGTTACGGCATTTATTAAAGACAGAAATGTCAGAGTAATTTCTGCCAGGACTTCTGATAATAAGTTAATTAAACCAGAAGAAATAGCCTTGATGAAAAAGACATGTCTCTCCGAAGAGCAATGGTTACGAGAATTCGAAGGTATAGAATGCGAAGACAATAATTCTGGTGTTCTTTTTACTGATGAAATGTTAGAACCGGCACCAGCTAATGGAACATGTATTTCTATAGGTGTTGACTGCTCTGGTTACGGTAAAGACTGTAACTGTATTGTAGTTAGAAAAGGTAACTCTGTAATCAAAACTATACGTAAAACATTAGCTTCAGCAAAAGATTTATTTGCAGAAATAAAACTCATTATAAGAGAACATGGTGCTAGCAATTTTTCACATATAGCTATAGACATGGCTTACGGTCAAGGACTTTATGAGCTATTAATGGATTCTGAATATAAAAGTTTAACCTATTTGATACCGTTTGGCGGTTCTCCAGAAGATCCAGCATATTTAAATAAACGTGCAGAAATGTATGTAGATGCTAAACGATATATTTCAGAACATGGTATTTCTGGTATTGATGACCAGATGAAAGAAGAATTAAGAGCAACCAGATATGAATTGTCACCACATGACAAGGTTCAGTTAATCAAGAAGGAAGATATACGTCTTATTTTGAAAAGGTCACCTGACTCTGCAGACGCCTTTGCATTGACTTTTGCTATGACTGATATGCCAAGAGGTATAATTGCAGAACGTCGTGGTAGACAGGCTTCATTTATGGGTTAAATTAGATTTATAAATATAACATGACGAACACGGCGTTTTCCGTGCATAAGGATAAAATTATATGAATGACGAAATCGAAGTAAAGGAAGAACCAGTAGTTGAGGCTGAAGACACTAGTTCGACCCAAACAGAGATTCCCGCTGAAGAAACGGCCCAGCAAACTGTTTCCGAAGAAAGCAATGTGGATGAAAAGGGTAATCCGAAGAGAACATACAGTAAGGAAGAACAAGCAGCATATTCCTTCAGAAAACAGCTCGGTAAGCAACGTGCTAAGTATGAAGACCAATATGGCCAACTCCAGCAACAGTATAATGCTTTGCTAGAAAGATTGGATCGCTTGGAAAATCCAGACAAGTATGCTCCGTTAAACAGAGGACAGTTCCAGGATGATGATTCGTATATTGACGCTCTGGTCCAGCAAAGATTTGATAACATGTGGAATCAGAAGTTGCAGGAAGCACAGCAGAAATATTCGGAACAGGCAAAACAGGATCAAGAAGTTCAGGCTTATAAAGCACGTCAAGACGATAATGTCAAGAAGCTCTTTAAAACGCCAGAAGCTGAACAGCAATATCGACAAGCTATTGGAACAGCACTTCAAAACGGTTTAGGTGAGTTAATTGATTCGGATAAAGATGTTGCACAATATATAATGCGTTCTGACTTAGGTCCAAAGATTCTTTACGAATTTGCTACAAATCCGCAGGAAGTCGAAAAGATGTTTAACGATGGCGTAACCGAAATGGATCGACAATTTATGATTAGAGATTTAGAAAATCGTTTACGTTCAGAAATAACCAAACCTGCTATGCCTGTAATCGGAAAACCCGGAGTACAAGCAGAAGCAAAACCAGGTTCTATATTTGATTCTGACGATTCAATATTGAACTATTTAAGAACACATTAATTCATAAGGAAACAAAATTATGGCAGATAAGAATTTAGGAAATGAATTTTCCAACAACAAGAAAGTTAAGTTAATCGCTGGTGAAGTCTACGACAACATGCCGTACACCAAGAAAGCAAAATCATATATGTCTCAGGGTGAACTCGAAGGTAAGAAATATGGTAACACATATTCTATCTATCTCACTGACCCGGGTGAAGTTCATGATGGTCTCGAAGCAACTCCAGACACCATCACTGAATACGAAGTTCCTGTTACGTTAAAGAACAAGAACACCTCCATTGAACTTGATGCATGGAACAAGCTCGGTGACATCGAATCTTTCACTAACGAAATTGCTAAGCCACGTGGCCGTAAGCTCGCTCGTTCTGTTGAAAAGGAAGTTATCGAAGATACTATTCCTAAGGCATTCCAGATTGTCGCTGGTTCCGCAAACTTTAAGACACTCACCGATATGTCTAAGGCTCTCGATGAAGTCTCTATGGCTGGTACAAAGGTTACTTTCGTCAAGCCGACTGTTGCAGGTACCATTGCTAATGGCGGTCTCGCAAACTTCATTCCGTCTGAAATCCAGTCCAAGATTTATAAGGACGCTTATTTAGGTCAGTATGCTGGTGCATCTGTTATCGAAAACAACCTCATGCCGATTGTCAACATCGCTGGTACAGAAACCGCAGCTTTCGCAGTTGCTAACGTCTCTGGTGTAGGTGCTGAATCTGCAACGGTCGTCGGTTACAATGTTACTGGTTTCACTGGTGCTCCAAATACTCCGTTCAAGCTTGAAGGTGTTAAGATTATCGGTCTCGACGGTATGGAAACTGATCAGGACTTCTATGTCATCGCTGATAAGGATGGTAAGATTCCTCAGGTCCGTCTCGCTGTTAAGGGTCACAATGTCAACAACGCTAACGGTTGGGTAGAAACTGGATCGTTCACTCCGTCTGCAACTCTCGCAGTTGAATCTGGTAAGTATGCTCTCGGTCAGTGCCGTGATGAACAGGCTGTTGGTTTCGACCAGTATAAGTTCAGTGACCTCCCGGGTTCTGAAAATGCTACTGAAACTGTTGGTAACGTCTCTATGAAGATGTCAACCTATGGCGATGGCAAATTCATGACGACTCTTACTCGTCTCGATCTTCCGTTTGCTGCAACATTGCCAGAACCTCGCAGAGCGGTCGTTGGGTACTTTAAGATCTAATCAATAGTGAAATAACAATTATAAAAGGGTTGAGGAAGTTCCTCAACTCTTTTATTTTTTATGTTTTTCTCTATATCTTTTATTTGCCTCACGGACTATTTCTGGTTTACGTTTTCTATATTCTCGTTGGTGTTCTGCTTTTTCTTTACGATGTGTTTTTGCATAATCACGCGAATATTTTAGGTCATAAGTTTTCTTATCGGCCTGTCGTTCAGGAACATTATTACACATATTATTGGCATTACCTTTAGGGTCAGTCCAACGTAAATTTTCAGCTCGATTATCTAATCGATTTCCATTGATATGGTCAACTATATTATACTCTTCTTTTTCTTTTTCTACAAAAAGTTCAGCAACCATTCTATGAATATAACATTTCTTTTTGTTAATAACTAGAAACAAATAATCTGATTTTGGTATTACTTCTTTATTATCAGATTTTCGAAAAACTCTACCATCTTCTCTAATATAATAATTTGAATTTGGAATATCAACTGTTCTCATTTTTCAATTTACACCTTTCAAGCATTTCTTGTTTAATTTTACAACCATTATCTGAGTTTTGAATAAATAACGGTGGTGCATCAGTAAAAGAAGAAAGTGCTAAAACATAACAATCAACAGAGTCACGGAAATTGTAATATATTCTATCTTTTACTCGATCTCTACCGTGATTTTTAAAATAAATATCAACTATTTCAACAGAATATTCATTTTCAATACAGTATGAATAATTAATATCAATATTTAAATCTTCATCTGCTTGTTTATATCCTTCACCATATGCAATTATACCTACCAAAAAGCAAATCATAAAACAAGCTACTATTATTTTTGACATATTATTTTCCTTTGTTTAAATTGAATTTTACACCAGCTTTAATAGTCTTTTCGATTTTCCAAACATAATCAAAACCATATTCACTTGGATATTTTTCTATTTTAACTGCTTTATATAAAGTTTCATCATAACAAATATCTATAAAATGCCGAATTCTAGCTGGAGAACCTATATAGCTATCCATTTTCCCTGTTAACATTTGTGGACAATTCACTATTTTTTGATAGATTCTATAATTATTTCCAGTTTCACGTTTTGCCCAACATTGTTTTTTATCTTCACAATATTCTTTAGCTTCTATCCGTGTATAAGTATCGTTAGATTTATACTTATATTCCGGTTCCCAACTCATCATATTAATTGTTTTAGACATTCCAAAGCTACAGAGAATAGCGATAAGAATAATAATCTTTTTCATTTGAATACCTCATCATTGATTGTTTACGATGTAAATATAGGTTATTTTACCAAAATAGTAAATCCATGACTCAGTATAATTATTTTTCAGTCAACATTTGTTCTAATAAATATAATAGTGTATAAAAAATAGGGAATTTTTATGATTACAGTTAACGCCCTTATAAATCAGGCTTTTCAACGTTGCTCATTAGTAGGTGACGGTCAAGCAGCAACTGGAACTCAGGCCATGAATGCTTTGTTTGATTTACAATCTTTAATTGCTGAGCTAAATGGTCAAAATCTGATTCTTTCTGATGTAGAAACAGTTAACGTTCCTTCTAACGGCATTATCCATATCATGGAAGAATTGCCAGAAGGTTGGGAAGAAGTAGCAGAATTACCTGCAGCTTCTAGTCAATTTGCTGGTAAAGTAAGAAAATGCGGAAATAAAGTATATGGTTGTGTAGCCATTCCTGGAACATATACCTTTGAATGGGTAGAACGTTCTGATATTAAATGGCCAGATTTGATTATTAACCCTCTTCCAGATAGAGTCGTAACTTTATCCAGAAAGCTAGGTATTAGATATATCCAGTTGTTCCCAGCAGAACGTCAAATTTTAGATGCAAAGACTAAGATGGGTCTTCCGACATTCTTTACCTGTGAAACACAGCTTGAAAAGCATAAGGTAGAAAACATAGAGTATAATTACGAAGTTTTCATTATAGAAACAGATTCTGTTCAGTCTTTAGAATATAGAGTTACATATTTAAAGACCCTTCCGCAGTATAAGTTGAATGACAAACTTTATTTCAGTGAAAAGGTTCTGTCTATTCTTGAAGACGGTCTCTGTGCTAAATTATGTTTACGTTATAAACTATTGGATGTCAAGGCTATGTTCGATGAAGAATTTGCCAATGCTGTAAGATTATTGAAACGTGTTAATCAGAGTAACAGACCTATGACCTATGAAGGAATCGGTGGTTCTTATCTTGACAGTTATTACAATGGTTTTGCACCAAATAATTGGTAAGGAGTTTTAATGCCAGCTAATACCATTACATATTCATTTGTAGGTTCTACTGCAAAGACCAAGAATCCGAATATTCAAGGTTCCGCTATATCAAGAAATATGTTTAGCGGTTTTAACGGTTCCAAGGATGACGCTAGAAGATTTATGCAGAGTTGTCCTGGAATCAAATACCTTATGAATTTGGGTGATTCTGGTCAAATTGACGGAATGTATGTTCCTTCCACAGGTCTTAAGACCATGAACTACACCCCGTCTCTTTTTGTAGCATATAACGGTAACATTTACAGAATAGACAACGCATACAATACAGAAGTCATCGGTCAGTATACTTCTGGTAACAAAGTCGAATTCGCAGAATCTGGCGGTGAACGTGCTGTATTGTTATGGGTAGACGGTGTTGCTATTTACGGTTACGATTTAAAAGAAGGTGAATCTGTTTCTATTACTTTACCTAAGAGAATTACAGAAAACCTTTATGTAAGACCTACACATATAGCTGTAGTTTCTGGTTCTATCGTTATTAATGACTTAGGTTCTGGTTACGTTTATTATTCTATACCATATCCTTTGTCACAGAAGCAAAGAAATGTTTTCGATATTGTTGACGGTCAGGTTCAATATGAAGAGGACGAAATTACAGTCAAGACAAAATCCGTAGATTCTGGTGAATATTGCTTCTTAGATAACTATGGTGTTCAGAAGTATTTCAATGCTGAATCTTCTTCTGATAAGGTTACAGCCGTTTATTCTGTAGGTGCTTTGCTTACTCTTTACGGTCCAAGTTCTATTGAATTCTGGCAGAGAGGTGACTCTGAATCTTCTCAGACTTGGCAAAGAACTTCTTACACAATTAACAAGGAACAGGGTCTCGAAGCTAAGTATTCCCTTGCATCAGTTAACCAGACACAGTTCTGTATTGGAACAGGTAAGGCAAACGCTAAATGTATTTTGATGATTGAAGGAACTAAGGTTTCTAAGATTTCCGAAGAATGGCTTGACAGAATACTTAACGAGAATGAAATTTCTAACACTCGTGCATGGACATATTCCAAGAATAACCATAGTTTCTACTTGTTTACAATCGGTAACGAAACATACTGTTATGACATTATGACAGGTGAATGGCATATCAGAAGTTCCAGAAACTTCTATACTTCCAAGAATAAGCCATATATGCCGTTGTATGCAGCATGGTTCAATAACAAGATTATAACTGGTTGCTGTGAAAACGGTAATCTGTATATCCTCGACGACAATTACTATCGTGAAGACTTCAACGCAACAGATTCTTTACCGTTATATCGTGTTAGACAGACACCAGTAATAACTGCAAATTACAGGCCGTTCAGTATTTTCGAACTTGCTCTCGAATGCAATGCTGGTAATATGGAATTCTATAACCATGATGCTAAGGCTTTGTTACAGATTTCTAACGATGGCGGTAACACATTCGGTAACGTAATCGAAAGTTCACTCGGTAAACGTGGTGAATATTGGGCTCGTCTTAAATGGTTAAATTTGGGAATGGTCAGACAGTGCGTATTGAAAGTAATGTTCTCTGAAGATTCTGATTTTGTTATTTCTGATTCTTCTATTCGTTACAACGAACTTTCTACAGGAGTGTAAATGAATATTAACTTTCTATCTAAAATTGAAGATATTAAACAGGCGATTGCTGGAACATGGTCTTTATCTAAGGACCATGACTGGACGTCTTTAGAACAGGGTAATCTCAAACTGTATAAGAAACTTTGCACAGAAGGCAAAAACGTATTGCCAGATAAGTTCTTACAGGATAGAGAAGACATTACCCCGTATTTGGCTTTTACTAAAAATGGTGTCACTGGAGGTATAATTACCTTACAGGACCAATACATAACATTATCCGAGAATTCTCTCGTGGTAATTATCAAGGTATAAATATTTAAAGGAGAATTTTATGGGATTCGGTGATGTAGTTTCAAATGTTTTTGACCCAGGCGATATTTTCGGATATCGTGGCGGTAAGAACGTTGCTGCAGCAAATGCGGCTTTAGATGAGGCTTATGGTAAGGCTGAAGATGCAGCTAACCAGAACAATGCTCTTTATCGTCAATACATGAACAAGGTTAACGGAGCTTACGGCGATGAAGCTGCAAAGATGGGTGACAGAGTTCAGGCTCTGGAAAATCTTACCCCGTATGATGCTGGTCAGTTCAGTTATGACAAAGACGTAAACGATTTTTATTCAAAGTTTGCAAACCAGAGAAAACAACAGGCTACAGATGCAATTACTAACTCTATGGCTAATGCTGGTAATATGTTCAGTTCTGATTATACTGACGCTCTCGCTGCTAAGCAACAGGCTTTGGCTTCTGAAGAATGGGATAAGGCTTTCGACAAGTATAACCAGGATAGAAGCAGAGCGCTTCAAGAATTTAGCACAAACGCTAATATCGGTCAGCAAACTTATTCTAACATGTACAACAAGAATAAGGATCTTCTCGGTATTTCTCAGAATGCTCAGGACAACACTCTTAACGCATTCGGAACATATACTCAGGGTCTTGCAAACAACAATTCTATGTTAGCACAGAACGCTGCTAATATCGCACAGGCAAAAGCAGCAAATCAGCTTACGCAAAATAAATCTTTACTTGGTAAAATCTTTGGAAGCTTTGTATTTGGTATATTAAGTTTAGGTCCAATATTGACAAATCTAGTTTAATTTGCTATATTTTAGGGTATTATGATTAATATTACAAATGCTAAACAATATTGTAAAGATGACATTAGTCTTATTGAAAATTACGATGAGGCTATTGCCGATAATACCCAAAAATGGCATCTTCATCATCGCCTTGAATTAACTTTGGATAATGAACATGCGTTGTCAAAACAAGATTTAATTCGCCATGGAATGTATTATAAACGTCCGTATTTTGAATTAATTTTCATGACAGAAGCAGAACATAGAGCATTACATAATTCAGCAATGAATGCTAGACCTGAAGTTATTAAAGCACATAAAATTGCTTTTGAAAATACTCCAGTTATGCATAGAGAACATTGGACAGATGAAGAAAAATTAAAATTAAAGCATTTAGGTGTTCCTATGCCTAAAAAACGTAAACGTAGTCCATTCTGTATAAAATATGGAATGACTAAAAGAGAACTTTCTGATAAATATCATATACCAGCAGGTTCAATGAACTGGTATATGCAATCAGGAAAATTAGAAGAACTTATAAGTAAGGAGGATAAAAGATGTTCCCAATCATAATGATGGCTTTACAGGCCGCACAGAAGAAGGCACAAGCTGAAAATGCACAGAACCAGCAAATGGCTCAGAATATGCAGAATACAATTCAGATGCAGCCACAGCAGCCGCAGTTTCCAACAATCAATTCTGTTTTCGGCAATCGCTAAGGAGAGTAGATGGGAATAGGTGGTTGGTTTAAGGGCATGTTAGCTCGTGTTTTCGGTTCTGCACCGACACGAACAGATTTGCCATCTGTTATAGGAGAAAAGACGGATTCTGGTTTCAACTATCCGGTTATTTTCGTTCCAGGCCCGCCTAATCATAATGCTCTTCGTGACAGAAGTGTAAATGATGCAGCTTTACCATTTACTCCTGCTGAATATAATAAGCTTAGAGAAAGTATAGAATCTCGTAAAGACTTGAATCCTTACGTAAAACAGGAAATGTTCAGAGAAGTCATAAAGTCTAATCCTAAGTGGGTTCCAAACGTAAATGCAGAACCTAAGGAAAAATTGAAACCGTCGTCTTCTGCAATAAGAAGTTTACGTATTACTCCTGATAACAAAATCAAGATTCAATTTGCAACAGGTTCTAAAGAATATACCTATACTGGTGGTAATACAGTAAGGGAAGCTGCACAGTCAGTTCTGGATTTAATTAACAGTAACAGTATTGGTCAAGCTTTAAATAGAAAGACTCCTGGAAGTTGGGCACAGAGACATTATGATGCAGGTGCGGTCTAAATAAATAATAAGAGGATTTTATGGCATTACAAAACAATTTTCTTCCACAAACAAGCCTAGTATTCGGTGTTCGTGACTTTGCTCCGCAAATAGAAAATTTGCAAAAGGCTGATACACAAGGTTTACAGAATGCGTTTAAGTTCGGAACGCAGGTTTACGATTATATGCAGGGTCGTAAGCAGGCTAACCTTATGGAACAGGACACTAAAGACAAGAAAGCATTAGAAGACCAAATTGCTGCAGACAAGGAACAATTGGAACTTCTTAAGAAGGACCTTGCTACATTACAAGGAGGTGTATAATGGCATTTAATTGGAATTTCAGACCTAGAACGTTAAACGGTTTTAATTCTACACCTGTTGAATCTTTTATGCCACAGGCTCCTGGAGCTATTCCTACTCAAATGAAAGGTCAAGGATTTTCTCCAGACTATAATATTCAAGGTTTACCACAAGATACAGAAGATTATCAACGTGCAGCATATATGGATGCGTATGAAGCAGATGAAGCACAAAAGGCTCAGGCTTTACAAGCACAACAAGCAGGTCAACAGAAACGTATTGCTGATATTCAGAATCAGATTGCAACTTTAGAGAAGCGTATTGCTGAAAATACTGCTAAGTTAAAGAACTTTGCTGGTAATACTGATCAAATTGCTGCTTTAGAAGCACGTAAAATTAATTCTGCTGATCCTACTTCTATTTGGAGATGGAAGGCTCAGATGGATGAAAATCGTCGTATTGCAAATGCTCAGAATAAGCCAAACGATACTGCTAAGGCTAATGCACTTATCGAAGCAACTAATACTATAGAAAATATGGTAGTTGACCCAAGCATGGACACACCTACTAAGAATGCAATGTTATCTAAGCTTGCTGATATTAAGTCTAATCTTCAGAAGAATGGTCTTCCAACAAAAATGGTTGACGATAAAATGTCTGAAATTAAGGGTGAAAATAAACAAGTTGTTACTGAAGAACCAGAAACTGATAAGCCTGAAGATTTCGAATTTGAAGGAACTGACAGAGAACAGGGCGAAGCACGTGCAACTAGAATTTTACAAAAGGATCCAGAAAAACTTACTCAGAATGAAATTATGACATTAAAGCGTGATATTCAGAGTGGTAAGATTTCTGTTTCTAATGAAACTAAGAATAAGATTGATAAAATTCATTCTCAGATTATTGATCGTGACAAGAAGAAAAATGAAAATATCAAAAAAGCTAAAGGACTTGTAGGTAAGAAAAATCTTACATCTAAAGAAATAGAATTCATGAGTGGCATGAAAGGTTTTAAGAAAAAATCAGATAACTATGGTAATATCTGGTTTGATGAGGTCTTATAATGGCAACAGAAAGAAGACAACAAATTATTGACTGGTTAAGAGATAGCGGTAATCCTCATGCTGAAGAATTACTACATTCTCTTGCACAGATGAATACCGACGAATGGGAACAGAAGCATAGACGTGATTTGCGTAAAATCATGGGTTATGCTGATATTGAAAAAAATACTTTACCGTTACGTGACCGGGCTAGAGGTGAATTTGACACTTACGTAGATAATCCAGAATGGTATATCAAAGGAAAGGCTGCAAAGCTTGGCGTCAATATTGATGACCTTAAGAAAACTTTAGGTGAACTTCAGAAAGAAAAGGAATATTTAGAAGGTCGCGAACGTCGCAAACAAGAAGTAAAAAATGATTTCAAATGGAATTTTGCTTCTGATTGGGCTAAGCAACGTTATATTGATACTCCAGAAAAGTCTTATTGGAATAATCCAGAATTGTCTGTTGAACATATTCCAGATATTGCTGATGCAGCTGCTGGTTTCGCTGCAGGTATAGCTGATTTTCTTCCTGGTATTGGTGGAACATTTGCTGGTCCTGCTATTCGTGCTGGAAGAAATGCTGTTCAAGGTCAAAGCTTTGGTGACGTTATGACAAACTTTGCTGCAGATGCTGGTGCTAATGCAGGTGTCGATTATTTACCAACTTTAATTCTTAATAAAGCTCGTAAAGTCGCACAAAAAGGTGCTACACAAATAGAACAGTATGCTTCTTTAGGAAATGATATTGATAATTCTAAAAAGACGTTAAATGCTGCACGTGATGTATTCAAAAATACAGACGCTACAAAACTTCGTAATTTAGATCCTAATGAAATTAGTAAGTTTAAAGCTAATGTTGAAGCATTACCAGACAGCCCAGCAAAGAGAGATATTTTAAATATTCTTAATCAAAAACCATCTGAATCTATTGAAGCATTAAAGGCTTCTTTAAATAATATTCCAGGTGTAAATGCTGATAATATTTTCAAACTTGTCGAGGAACGTGGTGTTAAATTTAATGCTGACCCTTCTTATAATTTAGGTCGTGCTAAAGCTTATACTGAAATTGCTGATTCTCAAATTAAACAATCTAAGAATGTTTCTGATGCTAAGTTCAATCCATACGATGAACAAGGTCAGATTAGAAAAGACGGTCTTTGGAACAATGAATTAGGTCAAACTATTCTTAACAAAAAAGCTTTAGGACAGGGTATGTCTAAAGGTGCTAAAATCGGTGCTAAGGCATATCAAGTTGGAACTAAGATCGGTCCAGGATTAGTAAAGACATCTGATACTGCTGCTGGAAAAAGACAACCAGTTAAACAAGATCAGAATAGAGCTGATATTGACTGGTATAAAGAAAACTATGCTAGAGACTGGTCAATGGGTTTCGCCCCACATGGTCGTGAAGATGAACCTATCATGAAAGCCTATAGAGAATGGCAGAATGAAAACCGTTCTCCTAGCATTTCTGATGTCTTCTATTAAAAGAAAATACCATCAACAATAATAACACCAATAAAGAATACTCCAAGCACGGACCACATCTTAACTTGGAACTTTATGGTGTTTTCATTTTGACGAGCAATTCTTTCTTGGATTTTTTCTTCACTTTCAAACATTGTTGTCTCCTTAATTGTTACATCTATAATATAGTAAATGTTAATCATTTTGTGAATGCTTAAATTACCTTTTTATCTTTGCAGCTAACCACATTAATGGTAATACGATTATTAAATATATTTTTAATATTTCAAGTGCATAAGCAAATACGCTACCAAGAATTAATGCTATAATAAGATTAGGTATTGGACTAGAAGTAGGTGGTGCAATATATGATTGATTAAAAAGATCCAAAAATTGTTTTTCAGATTCTACTAAGTGTAATTGCTTGAATAAATTATATTTGTTTTGCCATTTTTCATACTTTGTTGCCCGTTCTTCATATACTTTGTACTCATCTAAAAAATTGATAAAATATACTATAAAACAAATAAAAAATGGAATTGTAAAACATAACTTTAATATAATGACTTCACTAGAATTCATGTTGTTTCCTCATTTGTTAATTGTTATGACTATAATATAATAAAAATGGGTGACTTTGGAAATAATAAAAGATAAAAAAGAATTTCCGCAGTCACCCATTACTATGATGAGGTATTTAATAAAGTTTCTTATCTGTTGCGTATCTGCTACGTTTATGCATGAAGTCTGCACTAAGATTATACAGAAGCATGCACTTCATATTCATATCTACGTCATCTTTCTGGTCAGGCCGAATATAAGAAAATTTAAAAGAATATTCTATAGGTTTCTTATTCAATGTATTTCTATATTCGTTGAATACTTTAATCATTTCAATATTCTTATCGGTTAATTCTATACCACTATGAACTTTGATACACATTAATGGAACAAAATATTTAATAACTTGTAGATTACCATAGAATAGACCATATTTACAGTTCTCAACGAAACAATCGTATAAGAAGTCTTCATTGACCAGCCTAGGTTCTCTGTCTATTTCCACAGCTTCCTTAGTCAGGTTTTCCAGAATATACTTATCCAAATCATCAGCAGGATGCCTGCTCATCATACACATTTGAGCAATAACAAAATCATATGCATCACCCATTATTGATTTTGCTTTTTCTTTATTCTTTTCAGCAATCTGCTTTGTATGCTCTTTAAATGTCGGATCAGTTGCCAATTTATCTCTGTAACGTTTTAGTGCTACAGCATTCAGATACTCTTTATTAGTTTTACACCTTTTATTTGATTTAGCTCTTCTCCTTTCACGAAATGCTGGATCATTATCATATTTTTGTTTATGACAAAGCCTAGAACGCTCGCACTTTTTAGTCCAAGCTTCTTCACCATATTTCGCGATAAACTCTTCTTTAAAACTCATATCAACAATATAGTAAAAAAGTTATCATGCGTCAATACTAAAGACACAAAAATATTGACGCAGATAACCATTAATATGCCGGTTTCTCAGTCTGAGTGATCAATCTATCTTCATCAACAACGTTACCCATTTCATAGTCCAAAGCAATTCTACCCAATGTTCTTAATGTCGGTACTTTTCCTTCAGTTTTATAATAGGTTACAGCATGAGGTGAAGTAAGAAAATCAACCGCTTTCTTTGTATTTTCTGGTGCAATATCGATACCGTTATAATTAGTAATACGAGATTGGAAATTCTTAATCAAATCAACTGCACCGTCAACAGAGAACAACATTTCCTGATGCCAGCCTCTATTAGAAACAGCACCTTCTGTTGCATTGTCAATAATAGACAACGGCTTGTTAGTAAGAATAATCAAAGCACCAGTGAAGAAGAAAGTATCTGGAAATGCTAAACCTGCTTCATATTTTTTCTGAAGTTTATCATTACCTGCAGCCATTGCAGCCATTTTAATTTCAATTTCACGATTATCTTTTGGAGATTCTTTTGCTACATGGAAGCAGTTTGCATTCTGTTTCAGCCAGGAAAGTTTACGAACTGGATAAGAGTCAGTTGCTGCTTTAAGAAGAGATGCACCATCTTTTTTATCCTGAATAATGCTGTTGACATCATCGAGAACAATAATTGCATCGTTATGTTCCCACATGAACTTATACAGCTGAACTGCAGACATAGAAGAATTGACAATTTCCCAATGTCTAATAGTTTGAGAACTCAAAATACGTTCAGCTGTATAAGTCTTACCAACACCTTTATCACCAGAAACAATCATAACATGACACGGAATTGGTTGACCTTCTTTACCAATCATCATTTTGACAATCTGATTTTCATAGTCAGCCATTTTCTTCTGATATTCATTAAAAGAATTAATACGGTTAAAAATATTCGGTTGAATGTTCATTATTAAATACCTTGTTAATTGTTTTACCTAATAAATATAGTATAATATAGTCTGTTTGTAAATGGTCATCATGTCAAATTTATGATTCAGACAACTATGGAGAATGTAGATGGCAAAGAAACATAGAATTCACCCTCAAGGGTCACAATACATTAGAGAAGCGGTTTCGTCATTATATCATCCTCGTATTCGGTGTGTTACAAGCGGAAAGCCATTTAGAAACGTGATCCTCAGATTCTAGCCATTCACCGTTTTTGTTAATCCATTCATATTGGTAGTCAAGAATTTCTTTCCAGTTCTTTCTGACGTTCTCATAGATTTTATCTAATTGTTCTATAGTAGGATTGTCAGGAACTTTACATAATGGATGAATGCAGCTATATGGAGAATCTTCGAAATCTGTTCCAATCAATATAGCACCTGCGGCACATGCTTCTGTAAATTTCAACCTACTCTTACAACGGTTAAATATATTGTTCTTGAGAGGAGCAATAACGATGTCTGGTCTGATTCTATTATATTCACCGATATACAAGTCTGTAGATTGCCATTGATGCAGTGTAATGAAATCTCTAATCTCTTCGAAGAAATAAGGAATGTCAGCAAAGAAATGCAAATCCATATTCTTTATATTCTTGATAATCCATTCTGGCCACTGACCACAGTAATCACCCCTGAGACCAGTAACACCAGCTGGGAACTGTGGATTCATCGGTTGAGGCGGTCTAATATGTTGCATCGCCCCAGCACTCAATACCAAAGGTTTCTCTCTGAAGAATGTCTTTCTTTCTCTTGACCACAAGGAACGTGAACAGATATTAGGAATAGTTACAGTGTTCCAGTAGTTGAACTTCTCATGTAATATTTTAGACAAGTAATCAGTAGCAGTGATCATTCTGTCGATATACTGTAAGTTTTCAGAAGCAATCTTGTCGATGATTTCCCAGTTACGAGGCTGTAAAGAACTCATGTTGTAGTCTGGAATATTCTCACCCTTATAGGATGTGAAATTGTCGTCTACTTCTCCAACGATGGAATAACCGAATTTAGGTTGCAATTCCTTGTAGTTCTTTAACCATGGCATTGGTCCGAACGGTCTCTGAACAAAGATACATCTAACCTGTTGCAATAAGTTCTGGTCAAAAATCGGAACTGGTGTCATGATGACCTTTACTCCGAACTTCTGAGGGTTCTGGTTAATATAGTTGACGTTATGCTGAACTCTGAGAACACCACAACCGCCTCCGCACCATTCAGGTGAAATACAAATAATCAAATCTTTATTCATTATATCTTCTGTCCTTTTTCTAATAAATTGATTTTCATTGGGAAAACAGGAACGTTCTGTGCACAGAATTTCCAGTAAATTGTAGAAGCTCTTTCGCTAATAAAACTTAACCATCGTGCCTGATACTCTGGTCTGTTATCTCGTCCTTCGTTCTTAGGAACTTCTCTTCTTTTGAAGATTTCCAATGTTTCTTCGTAATTGTGATTTCCTGCCAACTGGTGAGCTGTCTTCAATACGTCAAGAACAAACTTAGAATAGTCTCTGAACTGCTTATATGGACAAGTTACAATATTATACGGAATTAAGATATTTTGGTTAAGAACCATCTCTGCGAACTGCGTCATGTGTGGATATTTCTGTTTGATTGCTTCACCAAGATATTTAAGGTCTTCTATAAAGTGCATAGCTGCATATTGTTGTGCTAATGAGCATTGGAATACCATCGGCTGTGCTACATAGATTCTTTTAGTGCAGTCAGGATCAGGCTGTCTGCGGTAATGTGCTATAGTTACGAATTCCGGCAAATCTTCAGGTTTTGCTTTTCCTTCACAAACCAACGCTTCAGTCTTGTCATACATGTCGTTGATTGACTGAATGCCACTCCACTCTGAATATAACCTATGGTCCAATGAAGATTCCTTGTTGTCGACTACTATCGCGTCTTCTCTCCAAGGTTTCCAACCATCGTCTTTCTTGTGAAACAAAACAAAGTAATTATTCATTTACGCCCTCGTTATTTCTTTCATCTAAAACTTTTTGTATAAGCTCTATATACTTTTTAAGCTTTTCTACTCTCTTGTCATTTCCTGTCTTTTCATGCATCATTATACAGTTTTTATGTTTGTTAATCAATGCTTCTAGTTCGTCTACCGTTTTAAGATTTAATTTCTTTATGTAATTATACAAATTCCAGTTGTCTCTATTTTTGTCATACCATATACGGTGCTGTAACCTTTGATAATCACGATATGCAGTCTTTGATGAAAGTTGTTCAATGTTGACTAAATTAAGACCGTCATCTCTTCTTTTCTTTGCCTTAGCTTTGACGTCCCTTAGCTTGTCAGCGTCTTTCCATAAATTTAACTGATGACTTCTAAGTCTTTCTTTCTGTTCCTCATTCATGTGCAGTTTCCAGTGTTCTGAATTAGTCAGGAATATTAATTCTTCAGGTGGCCTGTGAAAATACAGGTTCTCGTCTTTCAGTTGCTGCATAGTATATAACCTATGGCCGTTTTCGTCTAGTTCTTTACGGTGATGGCAAATCCACATATTCTCTGTATCTGCAATGGCTTTGTCATAATTTTCTATCTGTTCGTAATCGTCGCAAATATATGAAATTCTTTTGCTTATCATTAAAACCTCGTGTATAGTTTATTATAGTCTTTTATAGTATTTATGATATAAAGATAGAAAAATCCGCAAAACTTAGTTTGTAGTCATAAGTTTTTCCATTTTTTCTTTCAGCTAGTCCCATGAACATTTTCCGAATTTTTTATAAAACCAATATTCTCTGGCATATAAGTTTTTATTATCAATTTGCTGTAAATTGAAATGTTCATAAAACTTTTTACCAAAGTCTGTCTTTAATCTTGATTCTGGTGTTCTTAATTTACTAGCTTCACTAATTTTTCTTCGTTTTTCTTCTGATTGAAACCCGGCTTTATGAGGATGTGGTTTACCTTTTTTAGATTCACTTCTAAATTTACATAATTCTTTTGTAGCAGCTTCTTTGGCACTTTTACTCATTTTCTCTTTAGTTGCTTCCGAATGTTTGCGACCTTTAGGTGATATAGCTTCTCTATATTCTGGATGTTCATTATAATATTTTTTAGCTTCTATTGACCGTTGTGCTTTTTCTTCTTCAGTCCAAAGTTTTTTAGAAATTTCTATTGCATCTGCATAATCTTTAGCCATTGCTTCAGCTGTTGCAGGGTCAATATATTTTAAACTTTTCTTTGCCATGAATGTAAAAGCAGTAGCCATAGCTTGTCTAAAGCCTTTTTTTGCAAGAAGATAGTAGTAATAATGAACCAAAAAATGGTCAGCTAAACTAAGGCTAATTAAATTATCCTTATCGTTATCAATAGGCTCACCTAATTTTTTACTAAAACTTCTAGGAAATTTATGATGAAGATTTCTATTACTAACAATCTTCTTTTCATATTTTTCATTACGTTCAAAAATATCTAGCACTTTTTGCCAGTATTCATTGTCTGTTTCAAAAACTAAACTAAAATCATGAGTCATAAAATTAAATATAGCAAATTATTTTTAAATTGTTAATCATCTAATTCTTTTTCATCAACACCATACATCAACGATATATGGGAATCCGATAATTCGTTCCATGGAACTCTGCACCATCTTGAATCATTGTCGTTTCCCATGTGTAATTTCAATGCGTTAGAAATAATTTGCGTAAGATATGCAAAGGCAGAACTGTCCTTGTCTTCACGGTATCTGTTGATATATTGTGTAACTGCCAATACGCAGTCCTGGATGACATCTTCTCGTTCGTCTACTGGAATGCCCTGGAAACATGCAACACGGCCTCTGACTATCTTGTAAATGTAATTAAACAGCTGTCTGGAGACGTCCATATATTCTGCTGTATATTCACGCTTCTCTGCATACTTTTTTCTACGAAGAGCTATCCAGTCCTTCACTTCAGGAAGTTTACCTTTCGTCTTCATAGTCTTTTCAAACTTGTCTAGCCATTCTCCTGTATCGTTAGGGTTAAGGTCATTATACTTTACTACAAGTTCTCTCAATTTCTTATTGTTTACGTAATCTGTATCTTTTGCTTCTCGTCTAGGTTTCTTAGCCATTTTCACCTCTGTATATTCTAAATATAGTAAATTTCGGATAATTGTAAACAAAAATTTACAAAATTTGATTATTTTAGGGGGTTTACAAAAATAACGCAATTTGCTATATTCTTCAACATAAATAAAACAGAACGATTGATGAACACTACCTCGATCAGAACGTTTTAATCAGAATTTTCTTTAGACAAAAAGTCAAAGTACCCATGATTTAGTAGTGTTCATCATGGGTACTTTTTTATTATGATTAATTGCAAAAATGATTTTACATTTAATTTATGTCTACCGACTAATATAAATGGCCTAATAAACACGTTATGGCTAGTTCTGGACCATAATTGTAAAGACCTTGGTGTTTCTAAGGACGACATTAAAAACAAGCTCAGAGGCCTGTTTCTGCTCGATTTTCACGTGTTTATTACTAATAAGTCAGCAATTAAGGAACGTAGAGGCTACTGGATAACAATATTGACAAGGATTATGAACGTTTATAGAATATATCTTGAAGATTTACTGGAATCTTATGGTTGTGACTATATCAAGACATTCAAAAATACAGATATTGACTATTCAATGAAGAAACTGTTAGGCATAAAGATTGAAGGAGAAGTTCCAGATATTGACCGTGCATTAGCTTATGACCACGACTATATAATGGACTACGTGTCTAATGGTGAGCAAACACCGTTTTTCAATGTTTACTGCGCAATCGCTGCAGATGAATTAGAAATGTATATTCCTAGGGTTTACGGTTACAGAATGGATAAACTGTCATCAGTCTATAACAGAGCAAACGTAAACATGGTTTTGCCATATCCTATCAAGAAATGTCTAGAAACGATATGGAGAAACAAGGAAATCGACGTAAAACAATATTTACATGATATAATGTGGGAATTCTTTGACGACCAGTCTATTGATAATTTTATACGTTATCTGAAAAACCACATAGGCAAAATGCCCCATTATGGTATATTATGTAATGATGAAAAAAATAATATATTATATAATGATCAGTATACCACAGCGGGGCATTTTAGTAATTTGACGTATTGTTTAAACCACGTTAAAGACTTTATACAGGCCTGCTATAGCTGTCATTAAAGGAAAAATCAATATGAGAACGTTAAAAGGTGTAATTACACAGGTCGTTTATGATAGAAAAACTGGTAAACGGGAGTTAAAGACTATCAGTCCGCAAGAGCATGCTGACATTGAACAGTATAGAAAGGAACACTCTTCACCAACCGTTTATAAAGAAAAGAAACTCAGAAAAGGTGGTATGGACGGTAACTGGATGAAGAATGTCTATGGTCGTTAATAAATACATTAGCTTCATGTAGTTTTCATTTCATAATTCCTATAATTAACAGGTCGTTTGAGTAAAATCAGACGGCCTTTTACGTCATATAAATATTACAAGCCCGTTCTCTATGTAGAGGTAACGTCGGGTAAGGTAATATTTTATGGAATTTACAGAAGACAATACCAATGTTATTAAAGAGTTTAAGGACTTCTCTAAAAAGTCACGTAAAAAATATAAAGCATTAATCGACGACATCAAGGATAACAAGAAATACGTATCTGGCGATCAGTATTCAAAGTCAGATATTGAAATTCTTGGAAAAGACAGAACCGAGAACCAGTTGAACGTTGTCAAGAATGCCATCAGGACAATCACTAACACATATAGGGAATCGACTTACAGATGGGACGTAACAGACACTACTACCAACAAGAAGTCCGAGATTCTTAATCAGTTCGGTATTAATTTCCTAGAAGATCCAGATAATGACACTGCAATCGTAGAATCTTTAGAATCCGCCGTAGCATTCGGCCTAGGAGTTCTGGTTCTTACGACTGATTATAACGTAGATGGAAACCCGGAACCGGTATTGTATTCCATAAAAGATATAGAAAATGTGTACTTAGATCCGGATATTTCAAAAACTAACGGTTCTGACGCATGTGCAGCTGCAATCGTAGAATTAAAATCCAGAAAATGGGTAGAGTCCAACTACGGTATCGACATTTCAACTATAGACAAGCCAGAAGTCGATATAGAACAGGACTACGACAGGAAGGAATATATGCCGTTAGTTACCTATTGGACAAAGACTAAGGGTCAGGTCGTATGCTACAGGATGATCGGAAACGAAATCGTCGAAGAAATCCCGCTTACTATGACCTATATTCCGGTTATTCCAGTATTCGGTGAAAAGACAATATTGGACGACGAATGGAGCTGGACAGGTATCGTTAACCAGATGAAGGGAGTTCAGAAGTTAATCAACTACGCATATTCCAATATTCTCGTAAGACTGGCAACGTCGCCAAAGAACGTATGGTTAGGGGAATCTGAATCCATCGAAGGTAACGAAAAGTACTATAGGGATTCGAACAAGACTCTTAACCCGCTCTTAATCTATAACAAGTGGTCAGCAGACGGTAAGAGAGAACTGGAAGCACCGCAAAGAATGTCTAACGAAATCCAGTTGGGCGACGTCGGTGAAATGTTTAGCCAGAGTTTACAGATGGTAAATTCTATTATAGGTATTCCTGCTGTTGGACTGGAATCAGAAGTCGAAAAATCCGCGACAGAAGTTCTCACGGCTGAAAAGACTTTCCAGAACAACATCAGGGCCTATATCTATAACCTCAAGGCTTCTTTAAAGGTAATCGGTATGTGCCTGTTCGAATTAGTCCAGGGACAACCGCTTTTCGGTTCTATCAAAATCAACATGATTCAGGGACCAGAAGAAGGTTTGAAGAAACAGGAAGCAAGAGTTATTTTACAACAGATGGCACCGTTGCTCACTGAGCCTCAGGACCAGCGTAAACTTTTGATGGCAATGGCTAATGTCGAGGACGATAACCAGTATATCAGAACATTGGTCGAAATCTTACAGCCAATGCCAACAGCCCAGGAGTTGCAGGACCAAGAGATAATTAACCAAGCAAATTCTGAAATTAAGCAAAGAGACATGCAAATTGCTCAACTTTCTAAGGAACTTGAAGATACTAAACGTCAGATTGAGCTTAAAGGCTATGCTTTGGAACGTGAGTTCACCTTAGAAGAGTTCAAACATAAGAACGAACTTGAAAAGATGATACTTCAGAGCAAGCTCGACGGTCAGCTTTCTGAGGCAGATTTAGTTAAATTAGCTGCTGACCAAGAAAAAGAAAAGATGGAACTTGAGAAGAAAGCTATAGAACTTGACTCTGCCGAACGTAAAGCAAATGCAGAAAATTTAAAAACTGCATCGCAAACTGCTCTAAATGTTTCTAAATTTAAGAACGAAATGGCAAAACAAGAAACCATTAAGTTAAAAAATCAGAAACAGCGTAAAGAGGTAGAAAATGGTTAGTATGAAAAAACATCCAACTCTGGGAATTATGGTAAGGTCTGATGGCCTTATCTTACATCCTGGTCATTATTGTTGCAATGGTCATGTATATTTTCAAGAATATTGGACAAAAGGTAGTCATGATAAAGATGGTTATTTGATTACGGTAATCAACAAAAAGAAATATCGCATTCATAGAATAGTTGCTGAAACCTTTTTAGAAAATGCTGAAAATAAACAATTTGTTGACCATATAAACCGTATAAGAGACGATAATAATGTCGAAAATCTTAGATGGGTAACTCAGCAAGAAAATAATTGTAATACAGCTAGGTCATTACCAAAAATGACTGCTGAAGAACGTAAAGAACATAAACGTCAAATTCTTAGAAACTTTAGAAAAAGACAAAAGGAGATGAAAAATGTATAGAATTCCAGTCATTAACCAGAATGAGAGATTTCTTGACTTGAATGAACAGCCATTGGTTAATGGTAAAGTGGAAATCTTAGATCCTGTAAGTTCAGATTTTCTTACAATCTGGTCTTATACCGACGACGAATACACGGTTATGACCAATCCGGTTATTCTTGACATTGAAGGAAGGGTTCCGCAAACAGTATTTTGCGATAGAATCGTGTATGTAAGAGTTTACGCATTCAAAGGTATGGACGAACATAACCAGCCGATTTATGAATTCATCCGTGATTTCTATGCAGGCGAGAATGAAAACTCAGAATCTAGGGAATATGTAGTCGGTATCGAATCCTTAAAGGACCTCGATCCTTCTGTAAATTCTTCTGTAAACGTCTTAGGTTACTTCAATGCTTATGACTGTCCTATGAGACAGTATGTATGGGACGCTGCATGTACCCAGGACGCCGACAACGGTTATATCGTCGCTTCCGATACCAGTGCAACAGGTCGTTGGATTCTGGTATTCTCTGGTGAATATCTCCCATCAAGCTATTACGGTGTTTATCCAGGTCATACAGCAAACATCAACGCCTTGTTATCCTATATCGAATATGTCGGAACTGCCTTGACCAAAACTGCTCCAGGTGTCTGGTTCGTACCTGGTTCTTATAGCGTAAATACAAATTTACAGACTACTAAACGTATACTTTTAGATGCGGGAACATCGTTTGCATGTGATTACTTCTACTGCGGTAATTTAAAGGTCATCGGTGAGCCACAGAGCGCTATCTGCGACTTCGATTTCTATGACCCTGAACAGGAAGCTCACTCGTCATGGTTCAAGACCATAGCTGGTTATTTGACGTCTGGTGCTAAGAAGTATATTTTTGATGCAAAGGACAATTTCCTTAATCATACCTTACAGGGTGCGGTTACTTTGCAAAATAAAATTATCGAAGGTCAGACTAGATTGCCTGTAACCTACAGTGGTGATAATTCTCGTATTACTTTCAGTAACTGTGCAATCAATGCTGAACGTATCTTTAATTCTACAGACAGACTCAGCTTTGCCTATACAGACATTAAGGATAACTGGTGGAATAATCCTGCTTCTGTTGACTGGAACTCTACAGTTTATGCAAGAACTTCAGCTTTGAACAGAATTCAGCTAGATAACTTCACGAACGTTACAGCCTATGTAAACGCAAAGGTTGCAGACGGTGCTACATTCGTTGATTTGGCTGGTAGAGAAATTGGTAATCTCACGTTCACAGGTGGCTTGATTGAGCTTAGAAATGCTTACGTAACTGGTAATTTAATTATCTCTAAATCAGGTCTTGATGTTTATCTTAAGCATGTTAAGTGTGGCTATGTTAATTGCACATGCAGATATATTACAGTTGAAGATAACTCTAATATTACATTCTCTGTAGAACCTTCATTCTCTGCAATGTGGGCAGAAAATTCAAAGGTTTATGGTAATTCATTCTGGACAAACCACAATAAGCAGATAATATGTAAAAACTGCGAAGTTGGTTTCGGTTTAAACTGGGCTCAAGATAATGATTTTGACCACTCCTATATTGAATTTACAAATTGTACCTTCCAGGAAAACAATAGTTATTACGTAAAGCGTATAACTATGAAAAACTGTATAACTACTAACAACACTATTAAGATTTATCCTCATAAGCTTAACGATGTTTATTATATTGGCCAAGTTACATTGGAATCTAATACTTTCAATAACAATAACCCGATAGAATTTACAAAAGTCGATACAATCAATGGTTATGCACAAGATAATGTTTACGACTGTGTTGCACAATGGAACATAACAAATAACCTTTTCTTAGGTAATACAGAAGGTCTCAGGGCAAGGTATTGGCAGCATCGCACAGGTTCTAATTACGGTAAAGCTTTTATTGCAACTAATAAAAATGTATTTAGCGTTGTTTATGAAGGAAATACCGGAAATTGTCCTGCTACTGACATGCATGGAGTCTACATCAGTGATAACCAAGGTTATAAAAAAGAAACTGTTTATGCGGGTTCTAACTCAATAGATCTTTATAAGTATCAAAGTGCCAGCAAGCGTGTAATGCCAACAGGCGACAACGGTTATTGGTGGATGGAAACTACTAAAGGTCCAGACACTCTTATAAAGTATTATAGCTGGGTAAATAGTCCTTATAACTCTTTGACCTATGATATGTTTATCCATACAAACTGGTTCATCTATCCTTTAGCACATGATGATGCAGTCAACAACGGCGACTTCTTTAGAATGGCTATTGTTAGCTACAGTGATTACGTTAGAATTGTCCAACAAGGAGACCATGACAGAAACCAAGGCGTTATAGCGAAGGTAATTTAAAACAAAAGAGGGCTAAACACCCTCTTTCTTTTTTAATCTAGATCGTTTTGTACATTCACGGTCATATTCTTTTTTCGACAAATCCCGCATTCTATGGCCTTCTGGAAGATTTTTGTCTTGATTGTTCATATTATCCTGCGGAGTTACCCATCTGAGATTTTCTAATCGATTGTCATGCGAATCTCTATTAATATGATCAATCTGATATTCTGGACCAGGTTTAGGAGGACCAAAATATTCCATTACTAATGAATGTACTGTTTTATGCTTTCCGTTTACTACAACTCTATGGTATCTACAGCCTCTGGGATTTTTACAATTAGAAACTGGCACAAATTCTTCGCCAGTATGAATATTGAAAAGTTTACCGTCTTCTCTAAGGATTAAATTTCTATTGATTTGAACTGTTTTCATGTCTAATAAATATAATAAATGATGTTGATTTTGTAAACCCAAGGAAGTGTAAAAAAATGAATTTAGTACCTCTCTTTGAAGAAGCTCTAGAATTCCAAGATTATAATGGAACTGTATTATCAGATGGTAAAATTGCAGTTTACTACATTGGAAGAACTAGATTAGCAGATATTTACGAGGACGTTGAAGGTAGCGTACCAGCTGAGAATCCTAGAATCCTCAATAACCTAGGTATGGGTCCTGTTTACGTTAATCCGGCATTCGACTATGAAATGGTCGTATTTGATGCCTATGACTCTGAATTATTCTCTGTAAAGAAATATTTAGCATCTAAAGGTGAACATTCTACGGCTAATGTAGTAGTTACGCCATCTGAATCTATCGCCGTTTCTGCTTGGACAGTCGGTGATGTTCAGGTTTATATGCCGTATCTGACTGGACAGCTTGGTAAAGTCTATACTGGCATAGACCCGATCGTAGTAAACAATGTTGAAGACAAGATTTCGGCTAATCATGTGCCTCTTGGCGTCCAGGATCCGTTATATTTCGTTCAGGACGACGAGGAAGGCTGTATTATTGGCTGCTCAGCTCAGACAGAAATTCCATCAGCTTTATCAGGTAAATGGGACGAAGCTTCAGACGCCGTTATAGCAAATAGTGCACAGTGGGCAGAAGGAACAGAATATGAAGCAGGATCTTACGTTGATATTGACGGTCATACTATTAGTGTTACTGGTTTACAACCTGCAGGCAATTATCAGAGTGCTGGGGACTATGTTGTTCATGACGAATTAAGCTCTTATGCTACACAAGATTGGGTTGAAAATCAGAGTTACATGAAAGAATACATGGAATCTGCTTTTTATCCGTCCACAAGTAACCCATCTGGCTATCTCACAGCCCATCAAGACATCAGTAACAAGCTTGACACAACAGCTTTCTCAACTGTTTCTGGCGATTTTCTCACCGCTGTCCCTTCAGAATACGTTACAGAAAATACTTTACAGTCTGGGCTTAGTTCTAAACTTGACAGCACTGCTTTTTCTACTGTATCTGGTGATTTCTTGACTGCTCATCAGTCATTAGATGGCTTAATGAGTGCTGACCTTCTTGAAATTTCTGATAATAAGATTACTGGATATAATGGTACTGCATTTGCAGGTCAAGGTGGCGGAGTAAGTGGTGACTTTGAACTTTCAGCTGGCTCTGGTATTTCTATCGTAGACTATCCTTTAGAACAGAAGACTGTTATTTCTGTTACTGCACAAGGTGGTAATCCAGAAGTTGAACAGGCTGTTATTGATAATAGTGCAACTTGGAATACAGTTAGTGATAAATTGGACACAACTGCATTTAGCGATGTTAGTGGAACGTTCTTAACCGCACACCAAGATTTGAGTGATTATCAGACTATCGCAGGAATGACCGCTTATCAAGAAGCTGGAAATTATTTGAGCTCTAATGCACTTGACGAATTGTCTGGTAATTGGGAAACTGTAACAGCCAAATTGGACACCACAGCATTCTCTGACGTTTCTGGAACTTTCTTAACAGGATTACCACAAGATTTAGTTTACACAGCAGACATTGCTGACATGGCTACAACTGGTGATTTAACTGGTAAGCAAGACATTACTGGAATGACAGCCTATGCGACTGTTGAATCTTTGACTGCAAAACAGGATGCTGGCGATTACCTTTCTGCTACGGACAGTGCAAACTTCTTGTTAACGTCTGATTCTGCTAACTTCTATACTACAGCCAACGAAAGCGGCTTTATTTCTGAAGTTCCTGCCGGTACAATGAACGAGAGTGCATTCGGCTATGACGCAAACGACAATATTACAGGTTATAACGGTAGTGCATTCAAAGCTGGTGATGAATTCCCACAGAGTGCAACTGAAGCCATCGGTTACGTAACGGCTACTTCTGCAAATATCGATTCTACAATCGACAATGTATCTTCAAATTCTGGTGCTTGGGGTGGATCTGCTTTGCCAATTTCTGCAGGACCTGGAATTAAGTTTGAAATGGTTGATGGAATTCTTGTTGCTTCTAATGATGAAACTGTATTGTGGGAAGGAACAGCATTTACACCAGCAGGTTCGAATAATCCAATGTTAGCCACAGCTACATTATCAGAATCTATTACTAACTTTGATAAAATACGTTTAGATTTTTCTGGTGGATTTTTCTTTACAGATTCAGTATTATTAGCACATCCAGTAACATCGACATTATGTTATTTAATGACCAAAAAAGAACAAGCTAATAACAATGTCTATATTGGAACACATTATAGATTTTCAAATGAAACAACATTAAGCGGTTTTTGTTCATACGGAGATACGCAAAATGTTAATGCTATGACCGGCGGTTATTGGGGATATGGAGGCGTTATACGTGTTGTCGGTATCAATCGTACTGCTGGAGGTGAATAATGGCTGACACATACAAGCTACAGTATAACGGAATGACGCTAGCCTATCCCGGTTGGAATGGGTATGTGGGTTATGAGAAATTCGAACCCCATTTCGAATATACTACTTTATGGGAAACTGACACGCCATTTAAGAACATGTATAGCATTACTTTGAATGATAGTATAGACAACTATGATGAATATATAGTTTACGGTTCGGCTAATAGAGATGACCAATTCTGGCTTGATACTCAGAATCGATATGCAGTTAACCATACCGGTGTTAACCAAGGCGGATGTTTCTATGCTGGCCGTTGGGGTACAGGATCTACGTATATTTTAATTAACGGAACTGATATGTGGCTTTCTGGAACTTCAGGTTACATTACATCTTCGTACTTCATGGGCCAGAATAACAATGCTACAACATTCTGCGATGGTACATACAACACTGCTAGAAACGTAGACTTGCATCCATACAAGATTGTCGGAATTAAGGAGATCAAATGATAGAACCAGAAAGAACTGTATTATGGTCAGCTACGGCAGTCCAACCGAATAATACCAGCATTGAATTGCTTGACTCTATTGATAACTATGACGAATTGATTTATTTCGGTTCGGGTACTAGAACATATACGCCATGTGTAATGACTGAATATCCAGTTATTTCTGGTCAGTTAAATCTTGGCGGCCCATTCTTCTTTGGAAACTGGGGAGCTACTGATACATTTGTTCTTTGTAACGGAACACAAGTATTTCTTTCTGGTAATTCAGGTTTTGTTGCTTCTTCTTATTATTGGGGCAAAAATGCAGGTTCTACCGCTTATGCTGCATCATTGGTAAATAACAGAACAAACGATGTTCGCCCTTATATGATTGTTGGTGTAAAATACCCAAACAATTATGACAGAACATTGATTTGGTCAAGTGATCATACAGCACAGCTTTATAATACGACAATTACTTTGGACGAAACAGTTAACCATTTTGACGAAATAATAGTTTTAGGTTCTGGTTTCGAAAACGGTGGAGTTGGTTGTCGTCATGCAAGTAAGAACATTTACAATTCACAAGATAAAATTTTCGGTTGTGACGCTTGGGCATACACACCGTGGAAACTTCAAGAAAAACATAACCTTTTAATCGGTCAGGAAATGAGAATTTCCGGTAATTCTGGTTATATTGGTTCTGGTTATTACATGGGTATGGGAAATCAGACTACTGCATGGGCTGCAGGTAAATGGACTACAGATTATCAGTTTTCTGCAACGGCACCTTATGCAATTTACGGACTAAAGCGTCGTCCTACATACGACTTTAAAGGAATCAATAGTCCAGGCGGTTCTGTATCTTCTAATATCAATCCAGGTTATTCTGGAGATATTGCTACTTTGACAGTAATTCCTGCAGGCGACGAATGGAAACAGTCGGCATTGAACATTACAGGTGCCACATTGACAGGTAATGACTTCATGTTCGGCAATTCCAACGTTTCTGCTCAGGCTGAGTTCGAACATTCTAGGGATTTAACTCTTGTTCCTAATGAACATGCCACCTTGAGTGCTGACAAGATGTCTGGATTCTCTGGAGATGTCGTTACTGTCGACGCTACTACTGATGAAGGATGGTACTTTACAGGCTTGAATGTCACTGGAGCTACTGCTACTGGAAATCAGTTCATGTTTGTTGGTGAGAATGTCACTGCTGAAGGTCTTTATACTGATGCAGGCTATCCGATTACTTATTTGAGTGATGCACATGTTCATTTGACCGGAGACTCGATTTATATTCCTGGTTCTGAAGGTATTACTTTAGATTCTGGATATGATACTTATTACAGAATTTCTGGTTACGATATTACTGGTGGTTCTATTGTTGGTGGTAAGCTTGTGCCCACTGGCCCGTGCACTATTAAGGCAGTTCAAAAGGTTAACTACTTTACAGCAAGAGGAAAGTTTAATCAGGTAACACGAGGTTCAGAAAACTGGGGGCGTAACGGTAGTGGAACAGCTTATGCGTATGCTTATTATACAGGCGGTACTAATTGTCCTGATTCATACCATAATTCTACATATACATCATATAACAGAGGAACAACTAATACTAAAGCAAGTGGCTGGAATCCTACAGGTAACATAAGTGGTTATTCGTTTACTGGTGCATCTACATCATATGCATATATAGAAGATACCACTCGTTTTGGTGGTGGTATAGCTAGACTGCAAGTTAATAATTCAAATTTTGGTAATGGTGCATGGCCAAACTCAAAAGGTAATCCTACATGTACTGCAACCGGTTCGACTACTGCAAAAGGACCAGTAAGATATTACCTTTCAGGTCAAACTACAAAAGGTTATCAAGTAATTCTTAGTTGTTTAACAACAACTGGAAATAATGGTTGGACTGCTACAGGTATCGCACCATAAGGAGTAATTATGGAAGACTTATTGACAAACGCATTTCAATCTGGTAACGCAACAGCAATCATTGCGGCTGTTGTCGTCTATGCCATTATTTGGTTCCAACGTAACAGTACAAAGAAATCCAGAGATGACGCTAACGAGAATCTGAAGGCTGAGATAGCTGTATTGAAGAATGAACTGGAACAATTGAAATCTTTGGACTTAGCTACTAAACTTGCACAAATCCAGACTGACCTAACGTGGATCAAGGAGAAGCTTAAATGAGAACTGAAAAGCATATTGTCAACAAGACCTATGGAGGTCACCAGCTATCTAGGTATATAGATGTTTACGAAGTCACAACTTCTACTGACGGTCACGGTACAATGACCGCTTCTCCTATATCTGGTTTTGCCGGAACTATTGTAACATTGAGCAATACTCCGAATGCAAATTACGGTTTTTCTGGTTATTCTATTACTGGTGCAACGTTGACAGGCAATCAGTTCACTCTGAATAATGACGTAACTGCTCAAGCAAATTTCTCAGCAGTACCTGTTATACGAAACGTCTATGGTTATGGTTCACTTGGAGGATTTAGTGGTAATGGAGCATCTTTAAATTCAATAGCTACTTTAGGTATGCCGTTAACACATAATACATGGAACGTAGACGAGACTCAACATACAGCAAGAATTGATTTAACTGTTTCAAGTTGGAGCTTTAGTACTGGAGATTATATTAGTTCTTATAACTATCATTCTTCATATTATGATACTTACAATAGTACAAAAAGTGATAAATATTACTTTACAGCAAATGGTTTAAATAAACCGATTCATGTAACCAGAGTTGCAATAACAGGTACTGGCTTTGGTATAGAACCAAACAGAATGGGAATAAAATCAGCAGCTGATGCGCAATGGATGTCTGGTTGGGTAGCTGCAAATTATCATACTAAAGTTTTTGAAGGATTTGATTGGGTATTAAATGACAAAATCTATTGCTATGTTAATACTGTATATAATGACACACTTTATTTAGAAGGTCATTTGGCTTTTACAGGTTATATAATAGAATAATATTAACCTAATAAATAATACAGGAGTTTTAGCATGCAATTACTAAGCGAACATAACCGTATTTTAAGAGTTGGTGAAGGTGGTTCTCAGGAGTATTTTCCTGGAGATAACATTAATATCACTGATCATGTAATTTCTGGTAAGTATTGGGATAACGAAATCAATTCCGCAATTTCAGCTGCATCAGGTGATATTGTCGATTCCGCATATAATAAAACAACAGGGTGGGTAGATGAACAAGGTTTCTTGACTGCACATCAGGATGTTGATAATTTACCGTATGTCCAGAATTCAGCATTAGGCTATAACGGAGTTTTGGTTTCGTCAATCTCAGGTAACGGTTTGTTTGCTGAGTCTTCGCTAAATTCTTTTTACGCTGATTCCGCAGGTTATGCTGACAATGCAAATTCTGCAACTTATGCTGATTCTGCTAATTTCGTAGCAACTGCAAATTTCGCTAATTCTGCTTCTTCTGCATTAAATGCTGAAATTGCTAATGTCGCTTATACAGCTTTAACTGCTAACCATGTAGAAGGTGGTTGGGAACATAATAATGACGGTGAAATCACTGCTTATAACCATTCTGCTTTTGCAGGTGGCAAAGGTGATTATTCAGGTATCTCTCCAATCGTTGTAGATAACGAAGCACGTATTATTTCTGCACAATCCGCTAAGCTAGGCGTTCAGGAACCGTTATATTTTGTTGAAGATACTTCTGCATCTACTGTTATCGGTATTCATGATTCTGCGTTTCCAACATTCGAAGGAACAGAAGACGGGAAAATATCTGCTATTAACGGATCTGCTCTCAATGCTGATCAAGTCGTTCCTTATAGCGGTGGATCTAACATTTCTATTGTTGATCATGTTATAAGCGTTACTGGTATCGTTGACAATGCCTATCATGCAAATTCTGCTGACTATGTTCAAATGGCACAGTCTGCACATTCTGCAGAGATTGCTGTTTCCGCATTGAATGTTGCTTCTTCTAATTCTGCTACATATGATTCCTTAGGACGTAAAATTGTTGATACATATTTGACAGCTCATCAGGACTGGACAAATACAATTCAGAATGCTTCTGGTAACGCATATAACTCAGCAGTTAACTGGGTTGTTGACCAGCATTACTTGACCGCAGTCACTGGTGATAATACTCCATATAGTGCAGGTGCAAATATCGTTATTAATGACCATGTAATCAGTGTAGATACTGCAATAGAATTAACAGATATTACTGGTAACAGAGGCACAATACTTGACCCTAGCGGTTTATATGTTTCTGACCTTGACCAAAGCGATTATACAGAAATTGGTCTTGATCATGTTGTTTCTACTGACGGTTCTGCAAGAATTGGTTGGCAATTAGGCAATAAAGAAATTTCAGTTGATGTTGATAGTGGTAACGGTGACTATGCTATCCTCCATATGTCGACTGCAGACGTCATGCTCGAACAGAGACATCCAAATCCGACGCCAGATGCTGTATATTCTTTAACTGGTGCTTGTCAGTCTGCTGCTTCTGCAATCAACATGATTAACAGTGGTGACAATCAAGCATATTCGGCAGGTCAAAATATAGATATAACTGACCATGTTGTAAGCGGTAAGGACTGGACTTCAGAAATTCAGGCAGCTTCTGCATATGCAGCTAGCCAAGGTGGTCTTGAATATGAAGGTGTTGCTCCAATCGTCGTAAACAACATTGAACATAAGATTTCTGCACAATCTGCTTTACTCGGCGTTCAGTCACCATTATACTTTGTTGAAGATTCTGAAAGTGCTACGATAATTGGTTTTTCTGGAAGTACCGGTGTTACTGGCCAATATATTCCATATGTTTCTGAAAGTACAGCTTTCAGATCTAGTTATATGACGGATAGTGGAATTGAACTTTCTGGTTCTTTACCTAGTTTTGATGTTATTTGTGAGACCGATACTGCAACAAGGATTTATTCAGACGTTAGTTTTAACGAAATTAAATCTGTTAAGTTTATTCGCTCTAGCTTATCGGAACCTATTGAGGGTGTTGACTATGCTTGGATTCCAACAAATACAGCTTCTTTAAATTATTCAAGTTTTTATATTGGACAATTTGATGCAGACAATCTAGATGGAAATTCTTGTATTAGCATAGATTCTGCAAATATTATCTGGCATAATGGAAGCGGACCATATGCAAATAGTGCTGCAGTATTAAATAAAACTGGAGTTCAGTCACTGTTTAATTGCAGAGATACAGTTTTTGCTAATTCCGCAAACTGGGGTTTAGCATATTCTGCAGGAAGTAATATTAATATCACAGATCGTGTAATTTCTGGTAAAGACTGGGGTTCTGATATTTCTGCAGCATCCAGCTATGCTTATAACCAGGCTACTGCTAATATTCCTAGCGTAACTAATTTAGCATATGTTCAGAATACTGCATTAGGAACAGCAAATGGTGCAGTTACGTCTGTATCTAGTTATACTATTGGTCATCCGCAAGTTCCTGTTAGCGGTGAATCTGGTATTTACTTAACGAAGAATAATGGAACTGTATTCATTGGGTTCTCTGGTGCAACATATCCAAATTCTGCACATGCTGTTGGAACTGAAGTTACTGCGCATTCTGCAAATTGGAATTCTACATACAACGTAGTTACAGCAAACTCTGCTAACTGGGGTGATATTCCTACAAAGATAGTCGCAACGTCAGCTCAGGCAACAGGTTCTAATATCCTTTACATTGTTACGGGGGTCTAATGTCAGTATATTTTAATGGATTTTCTCCATCACACATAATGTATAATGGTGCAGAAGCGCAACTTTTTTATAACGGAACAAAAATATGGCCAACCGCTATTACTATTCCAAAGTATAAGTTTACTTGTAGTGGCGTGTCAGGCGATTGGGGTGAAGGAAGAAATATTAAGTTAAGGGGCATTAAAATTAATGATGCACTAATTCCAGTATCAAGTGTGATTAGTGCATATCAAGAACGATTAAGTGATGGACATTGGGAAACCACTAACTCTTGGAATTCAGCAAGTTGTGTTGAATTATGTTCTGATAATGCTAGTATAGGAGATAGTTGTGTTAGGTTACATGTTGGATTTAAATATATTGAACCTATTACAAGTGTTTCTTGGCACCCAATGATGTATGGTCAATCTGAAAATAGTGCTGTTAAATTTACACTTACTAGAAATAATAGTAATGTTCTACCCCCATTGGTAACTGCATTAGCCGCTTGGGATGATAATTGGTATACTTTAACTTAAAGGAAAATATGATTACATCTTTAGGATTTCTTGGTGAAACATTAATGTTTGACAATGATGAATTGTCTGCAACTTTAGATTTGCCAGCTAAAACTATTGTATTTAGATTAAATACGGATGAGTTTGATCCAGTTCTTATACGTAATTCTGGGTGGAGTGAAGCTACAGAAATTTTGCAATTAGACCCATATACTTTTCAGATAACATATCCGCTAACAGACTGGAGTCATAGATTTTATTCATTAAATAGTCATTTAATAGAAGTTATAGCATTTAATGCAGAAGGAATAACTAATTTAAATTTGTGTTTTGGTCAATCACATGAATTAACAAAAGTTAATATTCTAATTAATACAGATTCGGTAACTGATATGTCATATATGTTCCAGGATTGTGATGGATTAACCGAAATTCCATGGTTTAGTACAGCAAATGTTACTAATATGGAAGGAATGTTTTATAATACGCCTTATTTAGAAAATATACCATGGCTTGACACACATAGTGTTACAAATATGCAAAAAATGTTTATGCTAAATACATCATATAATAATCTACCGTCTTTAATTTTACCACATTTTGATATGAGTAATGTAACTACATGTGCAGAAATGTTCCGAGGAAATCATAGACCTATGGATATGCCACTATGGATGGTATTACCAAAACTTGAAAATGTGTATATGATGTTTGAGAATGCGGGATATGCTAATCCTTATCAGATTAATTCAATGTATAATAAATTGCGTAAATTAGTTACATTAGTAGAACATGGAGACTGCTTTAGATATACTGGTTCGTATATTAATAATTATATTTGGCAACAGTTACCTTCTGATTGGGGTGGTGTAGCATAATAAATATTACAGGAGATTTTTATGTCAGCAATAGTCAATAGTAATAACGTGGTCTTTATGAAAGCCGGTGGCGGTTCCGATGTCACTATTTCTGCAGACTATTTAACAGGTCAAGGTGTAGAGGAAACGCGTGCAATCAAATCTTTGCATTATGTTAATACGCCTCAAGCAGGTCCTAATGGTTTGATTTTCGAAGATGCAGATGGTAATCAAGTTTCTGCACAGGTCATTCCGTCTGGTGTTGGAACAGGTTATCTTTTTGCAAACGGTTCTGAACGTTCCATCTATGCAAGACCTGCAATCACAACTGCTAACGAAACTGCAACTTCTGGTTGCTACTGGGAAAGTGGTGAGAATAATCCGTTTATTTACCTTACTGACTTAAATGACCTTGGAGCACCGCAGCAAATTTATATTCCTGCTAGTGTCACTACTGATATTGTCTACGAATGTAACACGACTGGTTACGTTACTCAAGGTGAAAACGTCTTATTTGGTCTTAAGGAAACTTCTGGACAAGATGACGCTGATTTCTTAGCTTCTTCTTATATCAATTTCGCAGCATCTGCAAATGGTAACGGTGGTGTAAATCATCAGACTTGTATGCTTAGAATATACAACACTCAAGATTCCGGCTTCTATGTCTATCCAGCATTCTGGAAAGGTTATAACGGAGCTGGTGCTACTGGTGGCGGATATTCAGTAGACGACGATAAATTTATGTTCCGCTACTTCTAATAAATATATTATGAGGCTAATGTGCAGCATAAGCACACAGGACAAATAATATATGAAAAAGATTGTTAAGAATGCATCTCCTGAGCCCAAAGAGGAAACTCAGGAGATTTTAAATTATAAAGAAGACCTTAAAGAAATTAAGGAACTGTTAAAAGAAATTTGCGTTCAACTAAGCAAATTGGATTATAAAGGAGGTTTCTAATGGGTTTAGGCGGTGGTGAAGTCATATTAAAAAGAAAAAGAGAGAAACAGTTTAAGTTCCTCTTAGAAAACTTTACAAAACCAGTTTTAGAAGCTGACGGTTTTGGTGATATTAAATATGAAGAAAACGGATATTCACCTACTGGAATTTCTCTCGCTATCCTTAACTGCAATATGGAGAACTCGTTTCATAAAGAACAAATTTCGCCTAACCAGATTGCAACGTTTATGTCACGTATTCAGGGTTATCTACCGAAGGACTTAAGAGCTTCTGACTATAGATGCAAACCTTTATTTACCAGTAACTCTTATAGTGGCAGTTGTCAGTTCGCACAAGAAACTTTAGATTTGTTAGACGCCATAAGAGAATGGTATCTTGAGATGAAATATAGAATTATGAATGACATAACCTTCAAATACTTTACAGAAGGAAAAGTTCAGTATAACGAAATTCTCAAGAGACGTTTCAAGAACGAATATTCTGAAAAGGTAGAACAGACAGTTCAAGCTGCAGTAAAGGCAGATAACGCTATTAACATCGTTATTGACGAGGCATAATGGATATTCATTACAAGTTATTCAA
>Ga0310786_10001538_pt1 | contig 37147 bp, 23 predicted proteins | sample AusTroGonzalo_MG_FD_203881 | JGI IMG/M metagenome (GOLD analysis project Ga0310786, IMG submission 203881) | Bovine rumen microbial communities from tropical cattle in Woodstock, Queensland, Australia - Gonzalo_03 (v2) (version 2) | ecosystem: Host-associated > Mammals > Digestive system >... | reverse complement strand
GACGGCTACTGCTTGCAGGGTTACACGTTCGATGCGAACAGCAAGACCAACGGTGTCTATACCGAATTGAACGATGCGTTCATCGCGAAGTTCGCCGCTCTCGGCAAGACTTCTCCCACAACGCTCTATGCTTACTGGGAAACTTGCTCTGCTGCTGGCACGACGGTTAAGCTCGCTGATACCGACAAGGGTTCTTACAAGTTTACGAGAACATTTGCTTTGGGCAACGGCAAGGTTGCAGAACGCTCCTTCGAAGCTACAACTGCTAACTTCGTGGTTCCGTCTGATAAGGGTGACATCTCGTTCAACGGTGTTGCTTTCGAAGTCAACGCTCTCGCCGGTGTGATTCTTGATACGGATAACAAGCTCTCTGTCAAGGGTTCTGCTTCTACGGCAAGCTGGACGGATTACACCGATGGTGACATGCTCACTGCTGGTGCAACCCTCGGCTCTGTCAAGGCTCCGCTCCTGAAGAACAGCTATACGTTCGCTTACGACAAGAACTACAGCGACGGTAAGGCTGTGTTCTACAGCCCGAACATGAATAACAGCGGAACTTACACGATTGCTAATGTTTCGCAGTCTAAGTCTCTCCAGACGCTCGATGTCATGGGTCGTGCCGATGCTTGCTTGACTGGCTGGGCATTGGATAAGGCGGGCAAGACGGTTATCGGTACGTTCGATGCCGAAGCTCTCCGTACGCTCAACGCTGCAACATCTACCGATACGCTCTATGCGGTTTGGACGAAGAAGGGAACTAGCGGCTGCACGCCTGCTACGTTCACCGTCAAGTCCAGCATGCTTACAGCTCAGGGTAGCTTCCAGATTTCTCAGACTGTCGGAGCTAACACGTACTGGTACGAAGTCGGCACGAATGGCGTTGAAATCCCGACGCTCGCTGGCATGAAACTCGGCGTGAAGTTCACTGCCGCGTCTCCGGCTTACACGTTCGGCTCTGACGTTATCGGTAGCGATGCTGCTGGAACCAAGCTGTTCAGCGCGAAGAATGGCGAAACGTTCACCGTCACCGCAAGCCAGAAGAACGTAATGCTTAGCGTGGGTGCCAACGCTGTTGATTATACCTTCGCCTTCAACGAAAACGCTGCTGGCAAGGCTTACTTCGGCGATGCTTGGATTGAATACTTGAATGACGCTTCGTTCTCCACGGATGCTAACAAGAACTGGGTGGTTAAGGCTGGTTACAGCGTGAACAGCTCTGTCAAGAAGTTCCCGATGGCGATGTACCGCGACGGCTACTGCTTGCAGGGTTACACGTTCGATGCGAACAGCAAGACCAACGGTGTCTATACCGAATTGAACGATGCGTTCATCGCGAAGTTCGATGCCCTCGGCAAGACTTCTCCGGCAACGCTCTACGCTTACTGGGAAACTTGCTCTGCCGCTGGCACGACGGTTAAGCTCGCTGATACCGACAAGGGTACTTACACATTCTCTAGAGTGTTCAGCTTGGGCAAGACTTTAACTCCGGCTCGCACCTACGAAGTCGCGACTGCAAACTTTGTGGTTCCGTCCAAGAACAACGATATCTCGTTCAACGGAATTAAGTTCGAAGTCAAGAGCGGCTCCGGTGTCATTCTAGATACGGATGCAAAGATTGCTCTCAAGGCAACTGCTGATACTGCTAAGTGGAGAGATTACGAAGGCGAATTGCTCACGATCAACTCCAGAGTCGGCTTTGTCAAGGCTCCGCTCCTGAAGAACAGTTACACGTTCGCTTACGACAAGAACTACAGCGACGGTAAGGCTGTGTTCTACAGCCCGAACATGAAGAACGGCGGAACTTACACGCTTGCAAGTGTCGCGGAATCCAAGTCCTTGCAGACGCTGGATGTCATGGGTCGTGCCGATGCTTGCTTGACTGGCTGGGCTTTGGACAAGGCGGGCAAGACGGTTATCGGTACGTTCGATGCTGAAGCTCTCCGCACGCTCAACGCTGCAACATCTACCGATACGCTCTATGCGGTTTGGACGAAGAAGGGTACTAGCGGTTGCACGCCTGCTACGTTCACCGTTACATCCGCGATGCCGACCGTTCAGGGAAGCTTCAATGTCTATCGCTTGCTCGGCAATGATACCACTTGGTACGATGTTGGCGCGAACGGCTTTGAAATTCCGACGCTCGCTGGCATGAAGCTTGGCGTGAAGTTCACTGCCGCCTCTCCGGCCTACACGTTCGGCTCTGACGTTATTGGTAGCGATGCTAACGGAACCAAGCTGTTCAGCGCGAAGAATGGCAACATGTTCACAGTCGCTACAGCTCAGAAGTCTGTGAAACTCAGCGTGTCTTCTAATGCTGTGGATTACACCTTCGCCTTCAACGCGAATGCGGGTAAGACTAGCGTGTTTAACGGCACAAGCTTTACAACGATTCAAAATAGTTCGTTTGCTTACGGTGACGACTTGCCGATGAACCTCTACCGTAACGATGCCAAGTTGGTGGGTTGGTCAGTGGAACCTCTTACGGAGGCCGTGCAGGGCAAGGTATTCACGAGTTTGACTGATGAATTCGTGAACGCATTTGAAAATCGTAACAAGACCAAGACTGGTACGTTGTATGCAGTATGGGCTGTCGATAATGTTAGAAAGACTTACACAATCGCGATAACGAACTTGGTTGAAGAAGGCTCGTTCGAATTGAAGAATGCTTCCAGTGTCTATACGCTTAAGACGGGTGAAACGCTCGAAATCCCGGCGGAAACTGACCTCACGTTTGCAGTCTCGTTCAAGCCGAATTCTTACAATAAGAATGAATATTCGAACACTGAAGTACTCGACGCGAAGAGCGGAAAGTTGCTGGCATCAGTCAATGCCGGTGACACTTACAACTTCACAACGAACGTATCTCTGCGTGCCGTTGGCAAGTTCAACCCGGTACAGTTCGCTCTTAATACAAACGCTGGTACAAACAAGGTATTCTTCGGCGAATCGTTCAAGGAATTCGCTTGGGCTGCCATGTCGTTCGAAGATGTGCTTCCGACGGAAGTCTATCGCACCGACGCCGTACTTGTTGGCTGGAGCTTCGACAAGAATGCGGCTAAGGGTTCCGTGACTTACGATGAAACTCTTGCCAGCGCCTATAATTCATTCGTGTCTAACAAGAGTAACGCAAACAAGACTCCGGTACTCTACGCCGTATGGCAGAAGAAGACCGTCCCGACCATTACGGTTACGGCTGACAGTGCTGCCAAGGGTGCTCTCACTCTCACGCAGTTTGTCGGTGAAAGCTCCTTCGCTCACGCTGTGTCTGACAAGGGTATGAAGGTTCCGTCCGTTGCCGAAGGCCTTATCTTCCAGGCTCACTTCGATGTGAATGAATCCTGGTCGATGAGTACGAACAAGCCGCTTGTCTGGACGACCGCCAAGGCCAAGGATTCCACCGCGAACGATGCTTTCAAGGTTGTGAAGACCGATGTGACGGTCAAGGTGCTTGCCGTGTTCAAGGAATTCCACTTTGTCTTCGATGCGACCTCCAAAGACTCGCTGTTCTACGGTGATGACTGGAAGAAGTCCGGCGACTTTGCCTCTACCGAGGACAAGAAGGAAACCTCGTTCCCGACGATGGTGTATGATACAGATAGCTGCCTTGCTGGTTGGAGTGTGAAGGTTGGCTCGACATCTTATACAAACTTGCAGGATACGATGATTAACGATCTCTACGCCGTTTATCCGAACCTCAGCTCTTTGAAGAATGTCAAGCTCTACCCTCAGTGGACCGACAAGGTTGAAAACTGCGCCGGCAACATTACTCGTGTTGAAGTGGATCAGCTTCATGGCGACGTGCAGCTCATTGAACTTGCGGCAAAGGCTAGCCATGTCCATAAGTTCAACAAGTACGGCACTATGCTCCTGCCTGCCGAAATCGAAAGCGACAACTGGACCGTGCAAACAAAGCCGGATTCCAGCTACGTGCTCGATTCTCTCGTCGTGATGCGTGACGGCAAGAAGGAAAAAGTCCTCCACGAGGGTGACCATCTGCCGACGAACATGGAAAATGTGGTGTTGAAGGCTTACTTCGGCAAGGCGAACAAGACCCCGGTTGAAATCGTCAAGAAGTCCTTTAACCAGACCGGTTATGCCCTTCTCGTAGGCTTTAAGCTGAGTGAATTCGAAGTGACCCGTAAAGTCGCTGGCAGGGTTCGTATTACCGATGAAAAGGGTATTGTAGTGGTTGACTCCTTGTTGAGTGATTCTATCGCTTCCGCATTTACGGATGACGTTATTATGCGTGTGAATAAGCCGGGTTCGTTCAAGATGAACCTCACGTTCAGCGACGGAAAGGAAACAGCCGAGTTTGTCAAGGACTTCAAGGTCAATTCTCAGGTGACTTCTGTTCTCGGTGAAAACTGGCAGATGATATCGCTTGCTCCGGTGGATACTTCCGCAATATTCTGGGATGATGCCTATACTCACTTGTACTGGTGGGATGATTCCTATTGCGGTGAATTCTGGCAGTACAAGGCATTCAACCGTGGTGACGAAGTTGTGGGCACTCGCGGTGTCTGGTACAGCTCTCTGAACGGTTCTCCGCTTGTAATCCGTAATGATATGGAAGATGATGGCGCTGATATCGTTTGGAATATCGACAGCATCGGTTCTGGTTGGAACCTTGTGGCTAACCCGCACGGCTGGCGCTTGGATCTGTACAGTATGAATAGCTCTGTTGCTAAGAATGTTGATGAAGAGTCTGAAGTCACGTTCTGGCGCTACAATTCGGAAACCAGCGACTATGAGGAAGCCGATAACATCGAACCTTACGAAGCTGTGTGGGCCAAGGTCTCCAAGAAAATGCGGTGGAATGTGTCTGCCAAGCCGAAGTTCATTATAGACCTTGACAGTTTGAGTAATTCGAATACGCTCCAGAAGCAGGCGCTTGCGAAGGCTACGACGAAGGATCGCTGGACATTGCAGGCCGTGCTCGAAGACAACAACGGTCATCGTGACTCCTGGAACATTCTCGGTGTAAGCAATAAGCCGTTTACTGCCGAGGAACCGCCGACGAGCTTTGGCGACCATGTGACCCTCTCGATTGTCGATGGCAAGCATGGTCTCGCGAAGTCCATCAAGGATTCCGATTCTGAAATGGAATGGACGATTGCACTTTCTGCGACAAGCAACCGTGCAGGCTATCTCACGTTTGCGGGCATCAAGGACATCAACGCATACGGCTACCACGTGTATGTGACAGTCGATGGCACGACGACCGAGATGAAGGAAGGTTCTCCGTTGCAGGTGTCGCTGAGTTCGAAGCAGAAAACCGCTACGGTACGCGTCGAACGTTCTACGATCGTGGTCGCTCAGAAGTCCGGCTTGAAGGGCCTGCGTTCCGCGAAGCTCGGCAACCAGTTGCACGTCTCGTTCGAAGTTCCTGACGAACTCGTTGACGAAAGCACGAAGGTTCAGCTCCTGACCGCGAAGGGCAACGTCGTCGCGACGGTTTCTGCAACGTCCGTGTTCGGTACGAACAAGGTTGTGATAGATCTGCCGAGGAACGGCGTCTATATCCTCCGCGTCCGCGTCGGCACTGCTCAAGTCACCCGCCAGATATTGGTGAAATAGCTTTGAGCGATGAGCGGTGAGGGCGCTTCGCTTTGGGGTGTGAGCGAATGCGAAAGTCCAATGACGAAAGAATTCAAGGGGCCTTACGGCCCCTTTTTCAATTGTAGTAGCTTTGAGCGATGAGCCGTGAGCGTCGTCATCCTCGCGTAGGCGAGGATCTTATGGATCCTATCGGCGTCGCCTCCAGGATGACATCACCCAACACCAACCACTAACCACTAACCACTAACCACCAACCACTTCCTACTTCCTACTTCCTACTCCCTTTTCGTCTCAAATGTGCTTTTCCGCACGAAATTTACAATAGTTTCATTTCTTTTACGAAAAACTTGCAAAAAACTTGCATATTTTAAAATAATTATTTAGTTTAAAAATAAATCTGGTTGTGAAAGTTCAGAGGTGTGAGATGTTTTTTGATCGCATTGCTGTGAAATCGGGGGATTTTTTTGGGGAGTTGGAAAAATCGGAGATTCCGCTTGCGGTCTATCAATTTGCTGATGGACGCGTCCAGACTATTGCTGTTTCAGAGGGGCTTGTCCGTTGGCAAGCGTCTGGCTTGACGCGTGAGGATTTGATTCATCACCTCAATACGGACATGTACAAGAATGTTCATTGTGAGGATATCGTTTTTGTCGCCACCAAGGCAAAAGAATTTGCTAAATCCGAAGACTCCCGCTACGAAATTATTTATCGCGAAAAATTGTACGGCAAGGATGAATTCCGCATGGTTCATGCTTTGGGGTATCATCGCTGCTTTAATGACGGTACAAAGTGCGCGATAGTTGTTTATGACGATGTGACCACCGCTCTTGAATCCAGTGGCGGAAAACGTCTTGAATTTGACAACAGCATTATTGAATTTCTGAATACGGACAAGGTAGAACCCTTTGTCATCGTTGATGCCAAGACTCATGAAATTTACATGATCAGCACTTCTGCCGAGAAAGTGTGGACTCCTGTAAAAGCGTTTTACGCGGGCATCACGTTCGAGGAATATTTTTTCGTTCCCGAAGAGCCGCAATTAATAACTATTGATGAAGTCCTTGAAAAAGGCGAAGTCCTCGTGCCTAATTCCCGCACCGGCGGCGATTTGATTTTGAAGGCGACTCTCGTCAAGTGGCATGGTCGCGACGCCATTTTACATCGCTTAAGCGAACGGACGGACCGTTATTTTGATTCTTTGACCGGACTTCCGAATTTGGAATACAGCCGCATGCGTGGCGAGTTCTTTGCCAATGTCATTAGGAAAAGGGGCGGGGATCCTGCCGTTATATTCTTTGATATCGTCGGTATGAAACTTTACAATAATGCCAACGGTTTTGACAAAGGAAATGAATTCCTGAAACATATTGCAGCATTTCTCAAAGAAGAGTTCCCGGGAAATTTGGTGTGCCGTATCGCCAATGACCATTTTATCGTCGTTGCTGGTTTGGATAACTTAGAAAAACGCTTGAATAAAATCCGCAGGAATATCAAGAATACGATATCGAAAATCTCGATGGACGTGAATATTGGCGTTTGCAAGATTGGAGACGGCGAAAATATTTTAGATGCATGCGATAAGGCAAAAATTGCGTGCAAAGTACAAAAAAAATCCAGCGATAACTTTATCCGCTATTATGACGAAGATTTGCAGAAAGCCCTTATTTTGCAGAACTACGTCGTGAACCACATTGACGAAGCGATTGAAAAAGGCTACATCAAGGTTTTCTATCAGCCGGTCGTCCGCACGATTACGGAGACGTTCTGCGGCATGGAAGCCCTTGCTCGCTGGATTGATCCGCAATACGGTTTTTTGAATCCCGCCGTTTTTATCGGTGCCCTTGAAGAATCCCGCCAAATCCACAAACTTGACAGTCATATAGTTTATGTGGTCTGTAAGGAATTGCGCGAAGAAATTGATTGCGGAAATCCGATTGTCCCGGTTTCGTTCAACTTGTCGCGTTTGGACTTTGTCGGTTGCGACATCTTTGAAGTCGTCGAAAATGCGTTGAAGACGTACAATATTGACCGCGAGTACATTCGCGTTGAAATTACCGAAAGCATCATGGCTTCGGATTCTTACGTCCGCAGCGAAATCGAACGGTTCCGCCTTGCCGGTTACGAAGTCTGGATGGATGACTTTGGAAGCGGTTATTCGTCGTTAAACACCCTCAAGGATTACAAGTTTGACGAACTCAAGATTGACATGGTGTTCCTCTCGAATTTCAACGAGGCTTCCCGCACCATTATCCGTTCGACGGTCCGCATGGCGAAAAACTTGGGGCTAAAGACGCTTGCCGAAGGTGTCGAAACTAAAGAGCAGATGGATTTCTTGAAGGGAATCGGTTGCGAAAAAGTGCAGGGCTACTATTACGGAAAACCGCTCCCTTTAAAGGAAACGCTCAAGCACATGGCATCAATCGGTATGCATGTTGAAGATCCGAAATCGCGCCATGTGTATTCTCGCATCGGAAGTCTTGATTATCTGGTGGATTCGCCCAAGGCTATAGTCTCTTTTGAAAACGGAAAGTTCAAGTTCCTATTCGTGAATCGGCATTTTGAAGAACAGCTCCAGAGTCTTGGATATTGTAGTTTTAAAGACGTTGAAGTGGACTGCAATAATCCAGAAGACCCCTTGTATAAAAGATTGCGCGACGCGGAACTTTTAGCGTTCAAGGCTCCGCGGCAGATGACTTATGTGACTCATGGAACTTACGTGTTCTTGAGTGGCCTTTTGATAGCCGATATCAACGACTGCCATATTTACGATTTGTCGTTCCGCAATACGCATGTGAGCGCCGTTGATAGTAGCGCGGTTCATCAGAACGATGTGAAATTCCCGGCAGATGCTAAAACCATTTTGCTTTCGACGGCCAATTTGCAGAATCGGACCATTCTCGAAGAAATCCTGAAGACTGATTATAATATTTTGTTTGCAGAAGATGGCGAGCATGTCCTTAATATTTTGTTGGAGTACGGGAACCGTATATCGCTTGCGTTGCTTGATGCGGCTCTCCCGGTAATTGACGGCTTCAAGATTATTCAAAAGTTCAGGGGTGAAAAACACGATTTCCAGATTCCGTTTATCGTCATGACAGATAACATGGAACTTGCAAAAGAAAGTATCCGCTTGGGGGCATACCAGTTTATCCATACGCCTATTACGAACAAGGATAGGGTCAAGGCAAAAATTGACGGGGCCATCAAGAATACGGAGCTGCTACACCAACTGGCGTTGAATTACATGGAATACGTTCCTGGCGGAGTGATTCTCATGGAGGCGGTGCACGGAGATGTTCTCTATGCGAATGGCCGCGCTCTAGAAATCCTCGAATGCGATAGCATAGATGAATTCAGCGAATTGTCGGGTGAAAAATTCAAGGGCGTTATTGACCCTGAAGATTACGTCCAAGTAAAACGCAATACGCAGTCGTTGATTCGCAGCGGGAGCGTTGTCGCGACGCAAATCACGTACCGCGTCAAGACGAAGAGCGGAACTCTCAAGCGCATTTACCATGTGGGCAAGTTCTTCAAGGATACTCCGTACGGCCGTATTTTATCTGTATTCGTCTCCGAAGACGATATGGCACTGAAGAATTATTTTGGACGTAAAAACGCGTTCAAGCTGTTTATGGCATCTGGCGAGGCGACTTATACCAAGTCGTATGATTCCGGCTATAAGGCGTTCTTGTTCTGGAACCTCTCGAAGAATTCGCCGGTTCTCAGGATGGAAGGCATCTCTTACATTCCCGAAGAACTTGCAGGCAACTACACCTACGATAACCATGTGAATTATTTGCTGACGTTGATGTCGAAAGAAGGACTCAATGTGCAAAAAGCGGCGGGTTACACTCGTGAAAAGTTAATTCTTGCTTATGCGAATAAACGAAATGTCCCTCCGCTCAATATAAGTTACAATTTAAACAATGGCTGGTTTACAATAAAATCAACTTTCGACATGATGGCAGACCCGGATACGGGCGATATCATCTTGAAACTCCAGAATGAAAACATCACGGATGTCGAAGCATACAAGGAATTGACGGATGCCGTAGTCTTGAACTTGTACGAAGAAATTATCTATGTCGATGGAAGTTCTGGTAGGGTGCTGTGCTTGACGAATGTTGATGGAAAACCGATGTGCGTTCAAGGGTCGGTTGAGGATTCTGTCTGTAAATTGTGCAAACTCTTCCAGATGCCGCTTTGTTCGGCGGAAGAGTTTTTGAAGGCTGCTGAATTTCATAGTAAATCTGGCGAGATTTACGGAAATTCGATTAGGGAAGACGATGGAAGGGTAAAGTACGTCCGTGCAAAGCCGCTGTATGGCGGCATGCCGAAGTACATCATTACCGTGTCGGATATCACGAATGCCAAAAAAGAACCGGTTTAGATCCGGTTCTTTTTCTGCTCCCTGTTAGAGGAGTGCGTTAATTGTTCTTTGTCCGCTTTTGGTCGTACATGCGGTTATCCGCTTCGCGCAAGAGTCCGTTGATATTGCGGGTGCCGTCTGTCGTAGATATCCCGTAGCTTATGGAAATTTGCAAATCGTTCGCCCGGATTAGCGTGCAGATTTTTTTGTTCAGCGCTTCGCAGCGTTTTTTGACTTCATCTTCGGCGATAAGCTTTTCCATGATGACTGTGAATTCGTCGCCGCCTAAACGGGCCGTAATGCCGTCGGGGAATGCTTCCTGTATGAACTTGGCCGAACCCTTCAAAATATGGTCTCCGCGTTTATGCCCAAAGTTGTCATTGATTTCCTTGAAACGGTCTAGGTCCATGTAGATAAGCGTCATGGGCTTGTTGGCGTTGTTGCGGAGGAAGTCTTCGAAGTAACGCCTGTTGTATAGCCCCGTGAGAGCGTCGGTATTGGCTTCGGAAAGAATCATCTTTTCGTATTCGCGTGCTACCGTTACGTCGTTTAATATCACGAAATAGCCGGATACATTTTGGAAATAGTCAATGATTTCTTGTTCAATGACTTGATAATAACGTATTTGTCCGCCCAAGTTAATTTCGTATTCGCGTTCCTTGGATTTGCCGTCCAAATCAGATGCGTCGCTGACAGGAGTCATGTTGTGCAGCAACCATTCCTTGTAACGGAATTCCCCAATAGGTGTTGATTCCGCTCCTGCAAGTTTTTTGAAGGAATCGTTCATCTTGAGGACTTTCCAGTTGACATCGCACAAAATAAGCGGGAAGGGCAAGTTCTCCACGAGAATCGAAAGCTCTAGCCCCATGTTGCCGAAGTCGGTCACGTCTTTTGCAATGCCGACCGTGCCCTCGATGTTTCCGAACATGTCGTAAAGCGGGGTCTTGTAAGTCTTGAGCTGCTTCATGCCTTCGCTTGTCTTGAGCGGTTCGTCAAAGATGCAAGTATGCCCGGCGTCCATGGTTTCTGTTTCGGATTCCATGCAGACGTATTCGCCCTTCTTGTATTCCTCTTCGGAAATATCCCAGATGTAGTAGTGCCCGCGTCCACGGATGTCGTCTTTGGACTTGTGAACCGTTTTGCTGAATTCCTTGTTCACCATCATGTGGGCACCGACTTTGTCTTTGAACCATACGAGGTCGGGCACGCTGTCGATTGCCGTCGTGAGCAAGTTTTGATAGTGGAATAAATCAAAGCGGTTCTGTAAATGCTGGAGCATTTTTTCGATGCGCTGCTTGCGGATGTTGCTGCTCTCGTTTTGTGGCCATACGTCTAAAAGCGAAGAATACACTTCTTCGACGTCGGCTATTTTTCCACAGAAAACAATTTCGCTTTGTTCACGCTTGTTTTGCAAGGCTGTTTTTGCATCGTTTGCGTTGTCAGTCACTAAAACGTCAAAGGAATCGTCAGCGGGATTGTTTACCGAAATGCTTGTGTCCCACATCAATTTCTTTTCGACTGCAAATTCCATGAAAATGCGTTTATCGTCTTCACAATCGATATGCAATGTAAAGTTGAGCTTCATAATGTTTTATGCCTTTGACGGTTGTTATCTCCTCAAGATATATTAATTTTGGAAAAACGGATTTTTTTGTTGTTTTTCCGCACATTTTTAGAAAAAATGCTTGCTAGCTACTAATCACTAACTATTAAAACATGCTTTTTTGTGCATTGTTTTTGGAATGACATCTTTTGTCATGTAGATTTGTTATATTGGTGCACATGGTAGCAGTAAATAAATCGAAGAAAGAATTTGTGTATCTCTGTACGGAATGTGGCAATACGACTCCCAAGTGGGCGGGAAAGTGCCCGTTCTGCGGGGCGTGGAGCACGCTTAAGGAGCACGTCGTCGAAAATGCAGTCGAGGGGGCGGGGCGTGCCGGGCGAGGTCTTGGCGGTCCTGTGCATAAGGTCGTGCTGCTGAAGGACGTGGCGGCTGAGGATACGCGTCGTTTGAGTACGGCGAATTCGGAATTTGACCGCGTGCTCGGTGGCGGTTTTGCACCGGGTAGCCTTGTGCTGATTGGCGGTGATCCTGGCATTGGCAAATCGACTTTGGTGCTCACGACGCTTGCAACGATGAATGCTGCAGGAGTCAAGGCGCTATATGTGAGCGGCGAAGAAAGTGCTTGTCAGGTGAAAATTCGCAGTGAACGTTTGAACGTTTCGGGGAGCGACATGATGCTCCTCTGCGAAACGAACCTCGAAAAAATCTTGGAGCAGGCACGCGAGGTAAAACCGCAGGTGCTTGTGATTGACTCTATCCAGACGGTGTATAAGAGCGAGCTCGCGGGGACTCCCGGGTGCGCAACGCAACTGCGGGAATGCACTCTGGACTTGATGGTCTTCGCAAAAAACTCCGGCTGCATCACGATTTTGATTGGGCATGTGACGAAGGATGGGCAAATTGCAGGTCCGCGAATCTTGGAGCACATGGTCGATACCGTCGTGTATTTCGAAGGTGACCGGAATCACCAGTACAGGCTGTTGCGGACCATCAAGAACCGCTTTGGCGCGACTGACGAAATCGGCGTGTTCGAGATGACGGGGCATGGGTTGAAACCAGTGCTGAATCCGAGCAAGGTCTTTTTGCAAGAGGGCATGCCGCCGACTCCGGGGAGTGTAGTCTGCTGTACGATGGAAGGTTCGCGTGCTCTTTTATTCGAAACTCAATCCCTTGTGAATCAGACGAATTTTGCCGTACCGCAACGCGTGGCTGCTGGGATTGACCCGAAACGGCTCACGATTATCCTTGCTCTTTTGGAAAAGTTTGGCGGTATAACGATTGGTGCATCGGACGTGTTTGCAAGTATCGCTGGCGGGATGAAGGTGAATGACGCTTCGTCGGACTTGGCTCTTGCGTTGGCTGTCGCGAGCAACCACTTGGGAATCGCTTTGTCGCGGCAGACGATTGCGATTGGTGAACTTGGACTGTCGGGCGAGGTGCGGGGCGTAAGTCTTTTGGATCAGCGGCTCAAGGAAGCCCACCGCTTGGGAATGGCGGAGGCGGTCGTACCTGCAAACTGCAAAATCTCGGAGAACATGGGAACGCTGAAGGTCGTGCGTGTACATTCGCTTGCCGAAGCGATAAGCTGGCTGATGGATAAACGGTAGAGCTGTGCCTAACCCCTAACTCCTAACCCCTAATACCTAAAACCTAATACCTAAAAAACAAAAGGGGCGCTCCGAAGAGCGTCCCTAAATTCCGTTATTGAAACTAACAATTAGCGTCTGGTGAACCCGAATGCGCGCGGATCAAAACCGCTGGGGAACTTGGTTCTGTCGTTGTAAGTCACCTTCTTTGCACTGAACTTTTCGATCTTTGCACCTGTAAGGTCTGCACCGGAGAAATCGACGTCTTCCATCTTGGTGTCTGCGTCAATCTTTACGCCTTCCATCTTGGCGTTGGTGAATGTGACCTTGAGGAGCTTAGCACCGGAGAAGTTCGCACCGGAAAGCTGGGCATTGTTGAATGCGGAGCGTTCGATGGTGGAGTTTGCAAAGTTTGCCTTTGTCATGTCGGCGTTGTCGAAGATGTCCTTGAAGACGTAGGCTCCGTCAAACACGGCCTTCATGAGTTCGGCGTAGTTGAACACGTTCTTGCTCACGGTTGCGTCGAAGAAGGATGCCTTGTTGAGCTTGGTCTTGTCGAAGGAACTCTTGGCGACTTCACCCTTGTCGAAGATGACTCCGTTCAAGTCCTGGTTGTTGAACTTCATGTTCTTCAACTTGGACTGGGCGAACTTGGCCTTCTGGAGCTGAGTCCTGGAGAGATCAACATCGTTGAAGTAGGTCAACGAAAGGTCTGCTTCCTGGAGATTGACGTTGTTGAAATCAGCACCGTCGAATTCAGCCTGAGAAAGACCTGCCTTGGCGAAGTTCACGTTGTTCAGCTTCACGCTGGAGAAGTTTGCAGCGATGAGGTTGCAGCCAGTGAAGTCCGTCTTGTTCATGGTGGTCTTGCGGAGGTCGCTGTTAGCCATCAACGAACGAGAGAAGTTCGTATTGGTGAGGTTGGCCTTGCTGAAGTCGGCACGGGTGAGGTCCACGTCGGTGACTGAAGCCTGAGTCAAGTCAGCCTTGCTGAAATCACAGTTGTCGGACACCTTCATGGCATCAAGACGTGCGTTCTTGAGGTTGGTCTTGGGGAATTGGCTATCGAGAAGCGTGGCTCGATAGAGGTTTGCGCCTTCGAGGTTTGCACCTTCGAACGATGCAGAACGAATGTCTGCACCACTGATCGTTGCTCCAGCGAGGTTTGCCTTTTCGAAGTTCGCACCGTTAATCACGGCATTGCGGAAGGATACTTCGACAAGGTTTGCTTCGGAGAAGTTAGGAGCGTCACCGGCAGAGCGCTGGAAGTCCGTAACGCCTTTGACGGCCCTAGCCTTCTGGAACTGGTAGTTGTCGATACGCTTGTCGCGGAAGGAGGTATTCAGGTCTTTGCCCCTGAAGTCCTGTGCGGACACATTGAGCGCGAGGGCACCAAGAAGGCAGAGACCAAATTTGTAAACGTTCTTCATGTTCATAATCAAATTCCCTTTATAAAAAAGTAAATCAAATAACGGATAGCCCTAAAATAACTAAAAAAATTGCAAAACTACAAGCGAAAAATAAAAAGTGACCAAATAAATACTAATTTTACGCTGTAATGACAATTTTTCATTAATTTTACGATGCAATGACACGTTTCCGTTCGAATTTATACAATATGATGATTTGCGAAGGCTGTCTTTTTGGTCTTAAGAATTCTTTTAGGCTTGGAAAATTGACAGGCTGTGCCGGACGGGTTTCTCCATTGATTTTTGCATAGAAATGAGTATGTCTGAAAGTATTGTTGAACGTCAAGAAAAGATTAGAGCAAAGTTTGCTTCGTTCGGAGACCCCGATGACAAATGGAAATTCCTTTTGGATTTGGCGCGTGAACACAAGGGCATGGATGCCGCATTGAAGGCGGAAAAGTTCATTATTCAGGGCTGTGCTTCGACGATGTACCTTGTTCCAAAGTTCGATGGTGGAAAAATCCATTTTGAAATGGATGTGGAAGGTGGCACGACGAACCCGCTGATTAGCCGTGGTCTAGGGGCACTTGCTTTGCAGATTTTTAACGACATGGCTCCTGCGGATATTTTGTCTGTAGATCCGACGTTTTTCCAGCAGATTGGGCTGAACGTGGGGCTTTCGCCGACGCGTTCCAACGGATTTGCAAGTCTTTTAAAACAAATTTATTTATACGCACGCGTCTTTGACGCAATTTCAAAAAAATAGGATTAATCTATGTTTAGCTTTTTGAATGGAAAGAGCCCGTTTGACGAGGCTGAAGAAAAATTGGAAGCTGGTGAAACTGTCAATGGTAGGCCGAAACTTCCGCAGGCGCCAATTATGGGATGGCAGGACGGCGTGTTCTTGCTGGTGCTGATTGGCCTTATTGTGGGCGGTTACTATTATTACCAGCATACGAAGCAGGTGAGTGCTGAAACATTTGCCAAGTGCGATTCTCTTTATGTTGCTGCGGAAACGAATGCTGCAAAGTATGTGGAAGCCGAATCTTGCTATAACGAAACTTGGGAATTGAGCTTTGTGAGCGATTCCATGGAAATTTTGCGCCAGAACCGCTTGGGCTCGATTGAAGATTTGCGTAATCACCAGAAGGATTTGTATGCGGATGCGATGGGCGCCTTGGCCGCAAGGGATTCCATTGCTGCATATAACATCGTGAACAATTACAAGGGACCGATGCTTTTGAACAGGGGCGATGCGAAGGACTGGAACAACATTGCCAATAGCGAAGCGATTAAGGCTAGCATTGCTGCCGCCGCTGCCCGTGCCGATTCCATTGCCAAGGCGAAAGCTGTTGCCGATTCACTTGCTCAGGTGGCTGCGGAACTCCGTGCAAAAGCCGTTGCGGATTCTATCGAACAAGCGAATAAGAAGGCTTCGAAGAGGAAGCGCAAGAAGGTGTAAGTGTTATCAGTTGTGAGTAATGAGGCCGAACCTTCGGTCCTTTGAGCAATAAGATTGACGCCTCATAGCGTAGCGGGCTCAAAACTCATTGCTCACTCCCCCTAAAACCTAATACCTAACCCCTAGATACCTTCTCTACCGTAATCTCTCGTTCGGTTTCGGAGAGTATTTGGATTTTAACGACGTGGGTAATGCCTGCGTCGTTTTCTTCTAGGCGTTCGGGCCATTCGATGAGGCTAATGCCACTTTCGAGGTATTCCGGATCCATGCCGACTTCGTAGAGGTCTGCACCGCCTTCGAGGCGGTAGAGGTCGAAGTGGAAAATGGGCGGGTTGTTCGGGTATTCGTGGAGGATGGTGTAGGTTGGGGAGCAGACCGTGCCTTCGAAGCCTAGCCCCTTGCAGATGCCGCGGCTGATGACGGTTTTGCCTGCGCCGAGATTCCCGTACAAGGCGACTTTATCGCCAACTTTGAGTTCCTTGGCGAATTGCACTGCCCAATTGTATGTTTCTTCTTCGCTTGTGAATTTCATAAGAGGTATGGGGTGTGAGGTCGCTCGCTTAAAAGCTCGCTTTGAGGTTTGAGGATATGTTTGAAATGTCTCAAAGCATCATCGGTGCGGCCTCATGCCTCAGAGGCTCGTAGAGCCGACCTCGTAGCTCAAAGCGGCGGAGCCGCCTACAGCTTATCCTTAAACTGTTCGTACGTGAATTTGTGCAACAGGTGGAACTTGCCGTTTTCATCGAACTTGCCGATGCTCGGGTGACGAACACCGTTGAAGAATGTGGTCTTGACCATCGTGTAGTGGATCATGTCTTCGAAGATGATGCGGTCGCCGACCTTGAGCGGTTCGTCGAACGAATAGTCACCGAGTTGGTCGCCAGCGAGGCAGGAGTTGCCTGTGAGCTTGTACGTGTATGCCTTTTCGCCCGGGAGGGCTGCACCGATGATGTCTGGGCGGTAGGGCATTTCGAGGCAGTCCGGCATGTGGGCGCTTACAGAAACGTTGAGGATGGCGATGTCCATTCCGTTGTGGACGATGTCGCCGACGCTAGCGACGAGTTCGCCTGTCTGCCAGCCGATAGCTTCGCCCGGTTCCATGACGACCTGCAAGTGCGGGTAACGCGCGGAGAAGTCCTTGAGAATGCGGACGAGTTCGTCGCGGTGGTAGTCTTCGCGGGTAATGTGGTGGCCACCGCCGAAGTTCACCCACTTCATTTGCGGGAGGTACTTGCCGAAGTGCTTTTCGAATGCGGCGAGAACGCCTTCGAGGGCATCGGCATCCTGTTCGCAGAGCGCGTGGAAGTGGAGGCCTTCAATGCCGTCGAGAAGTTCGGGCTTGAATTCGACTTCGGTCACGCCAAGGCGGGAGTACTTACCGCAGGGATTGTAAATATCGGTTTCGACGGTCGAAAATTCCGGGTTCACGCGGATGCCGGCACTGACGCCATGGGCGAGCGTCTTGTCCTTGAATCGCTGCCACTGCGAAAAGCTGTTGAACGTGATGTGGTCGGCTTGATCGAGAATGGCGTCGATTTCATCGTCTTCGTAAACGGGGGCAAAGACGTGGACTTCCTTTTTCATCTCTTCGCGCGCAAGGCGGGCTTCGTTAAGGCTAGAGGCAGTGGCACCGGCGAGGTATTCGCGGATGAGCGGGAAAGAACGCCAGAAGCTGTAGCCCTTGAGGGCGCAGATGATTTTAACGCCGGTCTTGTTTTGGATATCGGCGAGGATTTCCATATTGCGGCGGAGACGTGTTTCGTCAAGTACGAAACAAGGACTTGGAACTTGAGAATAGTCGAGCATGGCTTGAAAGATAGAAATTATTGTCTTTTCGCTCAAATGCTTTTTTGTATTATCTAAATGTATTGAATTGGCGCTTTTTTATGAATGAAAAAAATGAAAAGTGCTGAAACGGGAATTTTTTAAGAGAATATTTGAAATGAGAATTTATCATTGAGCTTGTTGAAAAAAATTATATTACCGTTAAATTTGAAGTTGATTGCTTTGGAGGTGCTTTTGCGGCGGTTGTTGATTGGGTTTGTGGCCCTGATTGTTTTGATCTTTTTGTTGTGCATAGCCACACTTTGCTTTGGTGCGGTGAATATTCCGTTTGCGGATGTGGTGCAGGCGCTGTTTAGCCCGGGGGCTGATGTTTCGTCGAACATCTTGTGGAATTTGAGAATCCCGAAGATGATTGCGGCGGTACTTGCGGGGGCATCGCTTGCGGTATCGGGCTTGTCGCTACAGACTGTATTTCGGAATCCGCTCGCGGGGCCGTTTGTGCTTGGCATTAGCAGTGGGGCGAGTCTTGGCGTGGCGCTTGCGCTTTTGGCGGGAATTGGCTTTGGGAGTGTAGGCGTGCTTGGCTCGGCGGCGCTTGGCGCGTTGCTTGTGACGCTTGTCGTGATGTTTGCGGCGACTCGTTTTGCGCAGACGGGCGTGCTTTTGATTGTCGGGCTTTTGACGGGGTACTTTATCGATTCGATTGTGAGCGTGCTGATTGCAGGGAACTCGTCGGAATCTCTGCGCGTTTATGTGGCGTGGGGCATGGGTAGCTTTGGCCGCGTGACGCTCGGAGACGTTTGGATGTTTGTTGCTGCTGTGGTGGTAGGCATGGTGCTGATTGGCGTATCGCTGCGGTATTTGAATGCCGCTTTGCTGGGCGATGATTTTGCGCATGGCCTTGGGCTCAACGTGAAGCGTTCTAAGATTTGTGTGCTGCTTGGGGCAAGCCTTTTGGCGGGGGCGACGACGGCGTTTTGCGGGCCTGTCGCGTTTATCGGAATTGCCGTGCCGCATTTGGCGTATTTGCTATTCAAGACAACAAATCATCGCGTTCTGTTGCCGGGGGCTGCGTTGTGCGGAGTTGCGCTTGCACTTTTGGCGGGACTTTTCCCGGCGTCGGTGCCGCTGAATGCCGTGCTTTCGCTGGTGGGCGTTCCTGTGATTATGTGGGTGCTTGTGCGCGGTTCCGGTGCGCGAATGTAGGGGAGGATTAAAATGAGTGATTTGAAAAATTCTCCCTTTTTGTTGGAATGTAAGGATTTGCTTGTGGGGTATGGCTCTGTGCTCTCGACAATGAGTGTGCCATTTGATTTTTCGCTCTCGGCGGGAACTGTTGTGGCTTTGATGGGCGAGAACGGATGCGGTAAAAGTTCGCTTTTGAAAACGTTTGCGGGATTGCTTTCGCCGGTGGCGGGGACGGTTTCGCTTGGAGGAAAGCTACTTGCGGAATGGTTGCCTCGTGATCGTGCGAAGATGATATCGCTTGTGCGGATGTCGAGTGCGGAGCCGCCTCGCATGAGCGTAAGTGAATTTGTTCGTTTAGGGCGTTCGCCGTATTCAGGAATCTTTGATAGCCGTACGGATGAAGACAAACGCATTGTCGAGGAATCGATGGCGCTTTTGGATGTCGTGAATTTTGCGAATCGCCCGATTGCGGAATTGAGCGATGGCGAACGCAGCCGCGTGTTCTTGGCGGAAGCCGTGGCGCAGCAGGTGAAAGTCTTGCTGCTTGACGAACCGAATGCGTTCTTGGATATTCCGCGTAGCCATGCGTTGTTCCGATTGCTCAAGAAAATTGCAACGGAACGGGATATGGGCATTATCGTTTCGACGCATTCTGTGGAATATGCGGAACGTTATTGTGATAGAATTATGGTGGTGAACGGCGGTGCGGTGCGTGTGGCGCCTGCAAATGATGCTCGTAAAAGTGGACTGTTGGATTGGACGGAGGCTTTTGATGTTAAATAAAATAATAAATAAATTACAGTTTTCTCGTGCGATGCTTGATTTGTGCTTGAAGTGTTGCTTTGCGACGTTTTTGGTAGCGTGTTCTGAATCGGCTACTTCATCAGACTCGTCGGAGCAGAAACATTACTTGTGGAAAGTATCGGATGAAAATTCTTCGGTTTGGCTACTGGGAAGTATTCATGTGGCAGACGCTTCTTTTTATCCGCTTGCTCCCGTAATTGATTCTGCTTTTTCTACTACGAGTGAACTTGCTGTTGAGACAATGGTGGATGAAGACGAGTATCAGTGGCTGATGTATAAGTATGGATTACTCCCTACGGGAACGTTGCGAGATGTATTGCCTACGGATTTGTGGAATTCTTTAGATAGTCTTTGTATGGCATGGAATTTAGATATATTAACGCTTGAAACGAAGCGGCCTTGGCTGGTTGCAACAACTATCAGCTCTTACGCGTATATTCGGGCTGGAATGAAAGGTGAGTATGGAATTGAATATGTGTTTAAGTCCAAAGCTGCAAAGAGTGGTAAACCTATCGTCGCATTGGAAACTGCGGAAGAACAGATTGCGGCTTTGGCGGGAACTACTGATTCGGCGGGTGTTTTCTATTTAAAGTCAACGATGCGAGAACTTATTGGGATTGAATCTATAATTGAAAATTTGATTCGAGCTTGGAAATCGGGCGATGACGAATTGTTGAAACGATTGTTGAATGACAATGGTACAGAAGGTTATTCACCACTTGAATTGCAATATATGGAAGAACTTAATAATCGCCTTTTAGTCAAACGCAATGCGAAAATGGCAGATTCTATTGCAACTTTTTTGCGTGACAATCGAAATATTTTTGTTGTTGTCGGAACAGCTCATTTGGCTTTTGAACAGAACAATGTGATTGAAATACTCCGAAATCGTGGTTTTGTGGTTGAACGCTTTTAATACTCTTTACAAATAATATTATGAATAAATTTTATGTTTTATTTTATGTGTGTTGTGCAATTTCTTTAGTTGCATGCTCGGGATCGAGAAATAAGGCGGATGTTTTGCCAGAGACGAAGCATTTTTTGTGGAAAGTTTCTGATGAAAATTCGTCTGTTTGGGTGCTGGGGAGTCTCCATCTTGCGGATTCGACGCTTTACCCGCTTGCACCTGTGATTGATTCTGCGTTTACGCATGCGGATGAGCTTGCCGTAGAAATTAACTTGAGCGATGACGAGGTGGTGAAGGATGTTGGCGAACAGTCGGCGCGGCGTGGTGAACTTGCGGAGGGGACGCTTCGCGATTTGTTGCCTGAGGACATGTGGAATACTGTGGATAGTCTTTGTACATCGTGGAATGTCCCTGTGACGATGTTTGAAAAAATGCGTCCGTGGCTTGCGGCGACAACGCTTAGTTCGTATGCATTTATGCAAACGGGGTTGAATTCTGAATATGGCGTAGATTTTGTGTTGCTTGATAGGGCTGCGATGGAAGGCAAGGCTATCGTTGGCTTAGAAACGGCGGAAGAACAGATTACGGCTCTTGCGGATACGACGGAGTCTGATTCAGCGGGCGTTTATTATTTGAAGACAACGTTGCGTGAAATTTCAGAAATTGATTCGATGGTGGTGAATCTCATGCGGGCGTGGAAAACGGGTGATGACGAGATGCTTCGTCGATTGTTGAATAGTGAAGATGATGAGGGGGAGAATGAAGATTCGCTTTCGCAAGATAAAAAGTACAAGGAAGAACATGAACAACGTATTTTCGTAAATCGCAATGCGAAAATGGCGGATTCAATAGCTGTTTTTTTACGTGAAGATAGGAATGTTTTTGTGGTGGTGGGCGTTGCGCACTTGGCGCTGGAAAAAGACAACGTTATCGATGCTTTGCGGAATCGCGGGCTTAAGGTCGAACGTTTTTAACGCTTAAGCCAAGGCGGGTGAGGCGGTTGTAAAGGGCTGTGCGGTTCATCTGGAGCCGTTCGGCAGCAGCACCGACAGAACCATCGCATTCGCGGATAGTCGCCTTTAAAAATTCGCGTTCTTCGTCGAGTTGCTTGTCGCGGAATTCGTCGTAATTGCGGGCCGCGGGGTAAGCGATAGGCGGTGTGCTGCGAGAATCTTCGTCAATTTGCAGGTCTTCGGCACGCAGGATTCCCGGATCCGTGAAGCAGAGTGCGCGTTGGATGACGTTTTCGAGTTCGCGGATGTTGCCTGGCCAGTTGTGGTCTTCGAGTTTTTTCAAGGCTTCGGGCGAGAGCGTGTAAGGTTCGCCCGATGGCGCGTATTGACGTATAAAATAATTCGCTAAATCTTCGATATCTTCTTTGCGGTCGCGGAGCGGCGAAAGCTGCATCGGGATGACGTTCAGGCGGTAATACAGATCTTCGCGGAAACGTTTTTCGTGAATTTCTTCTTTGAGGTCGCGGTTGGTGGCGGCGATGATTCGCACGTCGATGTGTCGCGTCTTGTTGGCGCCGATGGGGCGGATTTCGTGATTCTGAATGACGCGCAGAAGCTTGACTTGGGCGTGGAGCGGCATGTCGCCGATTTCGTCGAGGAAGATGGCTCCGCCGTTTGCGTCTTCAAAAAGGCCGATGCGTTCGTTTTGGGCGCCGGTGAATGCTCCGCGGGTGTGGCCGAACAATTCGCTTTCGAAGAGGGCTTCGGGAATGGCACTGCAGTTGACGGTGACGAATTTGTCGTAAACGCAGGCGATTGCTCGTGCGATGAGGTCTTTACCGACTCCGGATTCGCCAAGGATGAGCACTGGCCCTGTGTGCAGAATGGCGCGTTCTACGTTCTTGCGCAAACGTTTCATTGCCTCGCTTTTGCCGACGAGATGCGACATCCTTTCACTGAAAATGCGTTTTGCATTGTAGATTTCCTTGAGTCTCGCAATCTTGCTCATCAAGTGGAGACGGAGAGCTTCAATCGAAAGGATGGTGTCGTAGAGTTTGCTTGAAACGCTGGAATGCATTTCGGGGGATTCTGCGTAGGCGAGAATCATGGAGTCCGGACTAAATTCGCGGAGATTTGAAAGCAGTTGAGCGTTTTGGGCGGCAAAAGAATCTAGGTCCCAAATCACGATGGGCGCACGAGGACTACGGATGGAATCGGCAATTTCGGGCGACTCGTCGCTTATGGGTGTGTGTACATCGACGGTGTTGTTCACAGAAGAAAGAACGTCCAGAATGAACGAGGACGTTGCAGTATCTTTTGTGAAAAAATCGATGGAGGACATAGAGGTATGAGGTATGAGGTCGGTCGCCTTGGCTCCCTTTGAGGTATGGGGTTTGGGGTGTGAGGTCGGTCGCTTGGGCTCCCTTTGAGGTATGAGATAAGAGCGATTTAATTGAAAATCTACTCAGAGGGGCTTTGCCCCGAGCTCATGGCTCAAAGCACCGAAGGTGCGACCTCAGGCCAGCGGCTTTGCCGCTACTTTCCCAGTTCCTTGCTGCGGTTCGTGCCGGCGACTACGGCTTTGATGAGCGTGCTGCGGAATGCGCCTTCTTCGAGGGCGTCGATGCCTGCGATTGTCGTGCCTGCCGGAGAGCAGACCATGGCGCAGAGGTCGCTTGGGCTCTTGCCGGACTGTTTCACGAGTTCGACGCTGCCTTCGATGGTGCCGAGGGCGAGCTTCAAGGCGACATCGCGGGTGAGGCCTGCTTTCACGCCACCGCGGGTAAGGCCTTCGATGAATTCAAAAACGTATGCCGGAGCGCTACCGGAGAGTCCGGTGACGGCGTCCATGAGGGATTCGGCGACGCGGCAGGTCACGCCGATGTTGCCGAAGATTTCTTCGGCAAGCTTGAGCGTTGCTTCGGAAACGCCGTCTGTAGCAAGACCGACAGAACCCTTGCCGACGGTGAGCGGCAAGTTCGGCATCACGCGGAGCACCTGGTTCTTTTCGCCAAGAACTTCGAGGAGACTCTTGCGGGGAACGCCTGCCATGATGCTGATGAACGTCTTTTCGCTCTTGAGTGTTGCTGCGGCTGCTTTCCATTCGGCGGCAACGAGCTTGAAAATCTGCGGCTTCACGCAAAGGAAGGTGACGCTAGCCTTTTCGATACCTTCGGCAAAGCTAGAAACGCGAACGCAACCGAGGGCGCTCACGGCTTCGGCGGCCTTGTCGCTCGGGTCAAAGAAGAAAATGTTCTTGGCGTCGGTGCCTGCGTTCAAAAGACCGCGGAGAATGGCCCCGCCCATGTTGCCAGTACCGGCAAAGAAAATCGTAGTGTTCATTTTTTGTCCTTTATTTTAAACTCAGTGTGTCTCTATGTGTAAATCTTTTTAATGTCATTCTGGAGCCTCTTTGAGGCGATAGAATCCATAAAAATTATGGACACTATCACTGCGGCCTCTATTGTTATTTCGGCCTTGCTCCAGGGTGACAGTTTCATTTGTAATTTAGCAAATAAAAACAGACCCCGGAATAAATCCGGGGTGACAGGGTTAAAGGAGATGCCCGCTCGAAGGCGGGCATGACAAAAGGAAACGCTATGTTCTTTAAACCTTTGGTTTCGAGAGCACGGCGAGGAGTTCTGCGTTCGTCTTGAGTTTACTCATGAGCTTGAGCAGGTTCTCCATGATGCCCGTTTCCGTTTCGTTCTGGCTGCCTCTGCGGAAGTTCCAGGCGGCATTCTGTTCGAGGAGCGTGAGCAAGCGTTCTTCCTTGCGGGTGCCGGACTTGAACACGTCAATGGCGGGCCAGATGCGCTTTTCTGCGATGCGACGGTCGAGTACGAGTTCCATGTTACCCGTTCCCTTGAATTCTTCGAAGATTACTTCGTCCATGCGGCTGCCGGTTTCAATCAAGGCGGTTCCGATGATGGTGAGCGAACCGTTCTTCTGGACTTCTTCCGTGACGGAACCGTCTTCGTTCTTGACAGTGCGAATCTTGTCTTGAATCTTACGGGCGGCACCGAAGAACTTCTTGGGGAACTGCATGGCGTTTGCATCTACACCGCCGGAGAGAATCTTGCCGGAGTGCGGAATCACAACGTTGTTTGCGCGAGCGAAACGCGTGATGGAGTCGAGCAAAATCACGACGTCCTTCTGGCTTTCGACAAGGCGCTTTGCCTTTTCGAGAACCATGTTGGCCACGCGCGTGTGGTGCTCTGGCGGTTCATCGAACGTAGAGGCGACCACTTCGGCCTTAATGTCGATTCCTTTGTCTGCGGCTCTTTCCTTGATTTCCGTGATGATGTCGCGCATTTCGGTGACTTCTTCCGGGCGTTCATCAATGAGGAGCGTGATGAGGATAATTTCAGGGTGATTCTTCGCGATGGCGCGAGTCACGTTCTGCAAGAGAACTGTCTTACCGGTACGCGGAGGAGCGAGAATGATACTGCGCTGGCCTTTACCGATAGGCGAGAACAAGTCCATGATGCGGGTGCTGTATTCTGATTCGCTCCATTCGAGGTGAATCTTTTCTTCCGGGTGAATCGGGGTCAAGTATTCAAATGCAACGCGGCGGCGCATTTTGTCCGGTTCTTCGAAATTCACGCGGTCGATGCGGCGCATCGAGAAGTACTTATCTTGTTCGCGAGGCGTGCGCACGAGACCTTCAATCGTATCGCCAATCTTGAGGTTGAATTTACGGATAAGGTTCTGGCTTACATAGACATCGTCCGTGCTGGTCTGGTAGTTCTGATCCGGCATGCGGAGGAATCCATGGCCTTGCGGCGTGACTTCGAGAACGCCTTCCGTATAAATGATGTTGCCTTCGTTTTCGAGGCTCTGCAAAATGTAGTTGAGGGACTGCTTGCGCATTCTGCGGAAGTCCACTTCTTTTTGCACGGCGAGTTCCTGCAGTTCGCTCATGGAGAGCTTGCGGAACCTGAGCCAGTTTTCCTTTGCCTTTAGAATAACTTCGGAGCCGGGCGCCGGGAGCGTTGCAGAATCATCGACAAATTCTTCTTGCTGTTGGAAATTGCGATTGCGGTTGTTCTTATTGAACTTGTTGTTCTTGTTGAACTTGTTGAATTTGCCGTTCTGGTTGTTGAACTTGCGGTCGTCTTGACCTTCGCCGTTCTGAGCCTGTGCATCGCCTTGAGCTTGAGCGTTATCGCCTTGTTGTTGAACGTTCGGTTCGGCTTGAATGTCGCTTTGGCCTTCTTGGATGTTGTATGGAGCTACGGATTCTGCAACTTGAGAACCCGCATCGCCTGCTTGCAGAATTGCTTCTCCATTGTTTTCGCTTGCAAAGGACGCTTCTAAATCTGGTTTGATGGTGTAAGTCGGTTCACTTGTAAAAATCGCTTCTGGAATTGCATCAATGTTTGCAACGCCGTACTGTTCGGCAAGGCGTTTTTCGGCGGCGGCGATTCCATCGACCGGTTCACTCTTTTCTTGAAAATCTAATTGTATGTCTTGCGGTGCGTTTTCGACGATGTCTTTGTGGACTTTGTTCTTGGGACCCGGTTTTCTACCACGGCGTTTGGGCTGAGGAGCTTCGTCCATGTTTCCGGGAAGCTTATCTGGCGTGCCCAAGTATTCGGGAACCGGGATGCCGGTGCTTTCGGGGTAAACGATGTCGGTCAAAGATTTTTCTTGACTAATTTGTTTTGAATTCTGATTTTTAGATGTTCTGGGCACGATGGCGTCCTATAGATGAATATTTCAAAAAAATGAAATGAACGATGTAGTATAATGATAATGCGGGCTATAAGCCCCATAAAATTTATTGGATAATTAATATTACGTCCCGAAATCACGGAACGGAATAAAAGATACATAAAATTTTTAAGAAATGTTATAAAAAAGCAAAATTTTTAAAAAAAATTTTAAATATGTGATTTTTTTGCTCGTTCTGAATGTGATGAGGACTCTTTTATGTACATACAGAACTTTGTGAAATAACTATATTTGAAGCGTGGATTATTTAAATAGAGTATATATAGCACTCGGAAGTAATCTTCCAGACAGATCCTCTCATCTGAAGGCTGGCAGGGATATGCTGCGCCGCATCAGTGGAGGAGGCTGGATTGAAAGTCCCGTCTATGAAACGCCGCCTGTTGGACCGGCGGGTCAGGGGCCTTATTTTAATCAGGTCGTGAGTTTCTGGTACGATGGCGACCCAGTAAAGTTACTTTACTATTTGAAGGGTTCTGAACTTATTCTTGGACGCAAAGATCGTGGACATTGGAATTCGCGAGAAGTGGATTTGGATTTGTTGTTCTTTGGGCAAGAAATTTGTTCTGGTCGCCCGACGATTCCGCATCCGCAGATTTACAATCGACAGTTCGTGCTTGTGCCGCTAAACGATATCGCCCCGGATTGGGTGGATCCTAAAACGAACAAGCAAGTGTCCGAGTTGCTATCTGAATTGCTCTTGAAAGAAGAAAAGATTCCGTTCCGCGTTATAAAAGGGGAGGAACCCTGATGCTTGCAGATAAAAACATCCATTTCATGGCTATTGAAGGGACTATTGGCGTTGGAAAGACTTCACTTGCCCATGCAATTTGTGAACGATGGAATGCGATGTTCATCGAAGAAAATTTTGCCGAGAATCCGTTCCTCCCGAAGTTCTACGAAAACCGCTCGGCGTATGCGTTCCAGACGCAGTTGTTCTTTTTGCTGGACCGCTTTAAGCAACTCCAGAATTCCGCGTTGCAAAGCGACTTGTTCCACAGTTTGTTGGTGAGCGATTACACTTTTGACAAGGACCGCATTTTTGCTTCGCTGAACCTTACCGAAAATGAACTTACGATGTACGATCAGGTTTCAAACGCCTTGAATCACGATATACGTAGGCCTGATTACATCGTTTATTTGCAGGCGAGCGTGCCTACGCTTTTAAAGCGAATCAAGGGGCGTGGTCGTGCGATGGAAAAGACGATTGATGGTAACTACTTGAGCGATTTGCAGGAACGTTACGACCATCATTTTTGGCATTACACCGATGCGCCTGTGCTCATCATCAATACGGATAAAATTGATTTTGTACATAACGAAAATCATTTGCAATTGGTGCTGGATGCGGTTGCGTCTTGCCCAAGCCAAACGACTTATTTTGTTCCAGAAGGTGATTAATCATGCAGATAATTAAGTCTATCGATTCCCTACGTCAAACGCTTGCTCCTCTTGCGAAAGAAGGGAAAAGAATCGGTCTCGTTCCTACGATGGGTGCTCTCCATGAAGGACATGGAGCTTTGATCAAGGCTTCCGTGAGCGAGTGCGATGTGACTGTTGTTAGTGTGTTCTTGAATCCTATTCAGTTCGGCAAGAACGAGGATTTGGACAAGTATCCGAAGCGTTTGGAAGCGGATGCGAAACTTGCCGAAACGATTGGAGCGGACTTTGTTTTTGCTCCGTCTGTTGCTGAGATGTACCCTGATGGCGACCCGATGACGCTTGTTCGTGATGAACAGCTCGAATCCATGTACTGCGGTGCTTACCGTCCGGGGCATTTCCGTGGCGTGTTGACGGTCGTTTCTAAGTTGTTCTTGATTTCTGGTGCGAATGACGCTTACTTTGGCGAAAAGGATTACCAGCAGGTGTTCTTGATTGAAAAGATGGTGAAGGACTTGAATTTCAATATCAAGATTCACCGTGTGAAGATTGTTCGCGAAGAAAGCGGGCTTGCTCGTTCTAGCCGTAACGAATATTTGACGGATGAAGAACGCGCCCAGGCTCTTGGCATTTACGAAGGCTTGAAGGCGGCGAAAGCGACTTTTGAAGCGGGCGAACGCAGCGTGATGAAGATTCGCGATGTCGTCGTGAAGTCGATTGTGGCTGCTCGCGGCGTGGTGCAGTACGTCGAAGTCGCAAGCCAGAAGACTTTGCAAAAGTGCACCGGAGCTCTTGGCCCCGATGACAAGTTCGTGATTCTCGTCGCTGCATTCTTCGGCAAGACGAGACTCATTGACAATATGGAGCTGAATTAGCCGTGAGCTATGAGCCGTGAGCAATGAGTATTATTAGGCGGCGAACAGCGTAGCTGCGGGCTGATTGCTCATTTCTCAAAGCGGCTTTGCCGCGGACTACTTCTCTGTTGCGGTGAAGATGCCGTCCCACTTTTCGCCTGCTGCGACAGGCGGATTTTGTTTGTAGGCTAGGCAGCGCTTGATATAGACCATGCTCGGGCAGGTTTTGCTTCCGGGATCGCGTTCGGGCAGGTGCGGCTCGAATTCCTTGCATTTTTCGAAGAAGTCGATGGCCTTGTCCCATTCCATATTGAGGTAGGCCGTGCGAGCTTGTGCCCAAAGCGCTGTGAGCTTGTTCAACGTTTCGGCATTTTCGTCGTTCGCGTAAGCGAGGAACTCGAACGTTTCTACAGGTTCTTCTTTACCGACGACGCGGATGATGTCGAGCGAACGGTAAATGTACTGGTCGCTGATGCCTTGTGCAACGAGTTGGTCAATGGTGTTCTTGCAAACGTGAATGTATGCGCCGTATTGCTTGGCCGCACTTTCAAGACGTGCTGCGAGGTTCACTTCGTCACCCATCATGGTGTAGTTTTTACGCATGGTGGAACCCATGTTTCCGGTAACGATGTGGCCGGTGTTGATACCGATTCTCATGTGCATGTCATGGACTACCTTGGGCCATTTATTGCCTTCGGATAGCCATTTTTTGCGGAGTCTCAAAAGTTCGCTTTGCATGTCGAGTGCCGAGTTGCAAGCACGTCGGGCGTGGTCGTCGAATTTCATCGGAGCACCGAAGAATGCGATGATGGCGTCACCTTCGTATTTGTCGAGCGTTCCTTTGTTCTTGGTCGTGAGAACGTCGGTCATGGCAGAGAGGTATTCGTTCAAAAGTTCGACGAGTTTGCTTGCGCTTCCAATCTTTTCGGAGAATGTAGAGAATCCTTGAATGTCTGTAAAGTATGCGGTAATCACGGATTCTTCACCACCGAGCTGCGGCGTAATGCCATCTGCCACCAATTCGTCAATCAATTCTGGAGAAATGTATTGTTTGAAAGAACTTGTAATGAATCGTTTTTCTTTGTTTTCGAAGTAGGCTTGCACAACCATTGCCAAAATGTTCGTGAGGACAATGGCGAGTAGCTGCTTGAATACACCTATGTAAAGGTTGTGCTCGAAATAGGTGTAGGCCACAATGATATAGCCTGCTGCTGCGATTAGCATGAAGAAAAATGACCAAAAACTTTTTGAATAAAGTCCAATGAACGTGAAAAGCAGAGCGAGTAAAATGACAATGATTCTCTGGTATTTTTCGTCGAGAATTTTCATGTAGTCGTCATCGAGAATATTTTTGATAATGCTTGCATGGACGAGAATTGCGGGGATGTTTTCTTCGTGCGGACCGTTCACGATATCGAAAAGTGCTGCCACGGAAGAACCGAGAATAATAGTTTTACCAGCGTATTGGTCGAGGTTGGTGGAATCCTTGTATATGTCGTAATAAGAAACATGTTTGAACGCCTTCGTCTCTGGCGTAGTGAAATTGAATCTTCCTTTGTATTTAATAAGAAACTGTCCTTTTTGGTCAATGGGGATTCTCTTATATGGACCGAAACGCAACTCTTGACCTGGCTCCAAACTGCTGATTTGCTTATCCGTCGCATTGTGGATATCTTTTAAGATTTGATCTGTAAAGAACTGGGTGGATGCACTCCATTTGTTTTTTTCAAGGTTGTAGCTGATATCCAAGTAGCGCGATATGTACTTGTGTTCTCCCTTTTTGATGTCTTTGTATGAATTTTCAAAAAAGTGAATAGTGCTGAGTATGTTGGGTGTGATGGAAATTTCTTCATCATTTTCGTCGGTGATGATATAGACGCCCTCGTCATCTTCGCTTTTGCTGAGGGTGAAACTCTCTCCCAATTTGATTTTTTCTTCGTCTTCAAGTTTGTAGAAAATGCTATCCGATGTTTTTCGTAGTAGGTTTGAAAGCTCGGCGTTCAGGTGCTGGTCTTCGTCAAGGAGATAATCGAAGACTATGTCTCCGTCGTTGTTTCGACTTGCGGATATTTTAGATGAAGTTTCGACTTGGCTTGCTTTTTTACCGGTTGCCTTGATGCTTTTCATCTTGTCTCGTAAGGCGACAAACATGGGGTAGGTAAAATTGGGATAAGTGGTGTGGTAGTCTCCAGAGGAATCACGGTAGATACCGAACGGTTTTCCGATATCAATGTATTCACCCATTTTTATTTTTACTTCTTTGGGATCCTTGTGGAACAAGTGCAAAATGGTCATGAGCGAAATTGACGAATAAATTTGATGAGGGGCTGGCTTGTCGTCATGGACAACCGGGAATTTGTACAACATGAAGATACGGCGAATGACACCGTCTTTGTCCGGGTAGGCGTTTACCGCTCCGAGTCGAACCCCTGCATGAGCGAGTTCCGGGAAGACGTTGTCGAGCAGTTGGCGGTATTCGATGTCTTGCGGTTTATCTGCTTGACTTATTTGGAAAGTCGATGTAAAACCGATTTCCTTGGCACGTTCCCAAGTGCTTAACGGATACCAGTCACTTTTGTGCTTGTAGCTCGTGGAGTCGCTCATTAGATAGCTGACGATACAAATGTTGGATTTCTTCGTCGCCGCGACGAGCATGGAATCGTAATTGTAGTAAGAGCGAATTTGTGAGAAATGATCGGTGGTGATAGTGTCTGTTTGGTTTGAATCCGGGTATAGTTCAGAAAGAATGGTATTGCATTGGCCCGCCTTGCGTTTTCCAAAGTCCGCGTTCTTGAAGAGAATATCGAATGCTATAGCGGCTGCTCCACCTTCACTTAGATTTTCAATGACTTTGGCGTGGATGGAACGGTCCCATTCATAATAGTTTCCAAGTCTTTCTAGCGATTTTTCGTCGATATCGGCAATGATAATGTTCGGATCATTGTATTGCTCCATTTCCATGACGACACCGTCTTTTACGCCGGTCGTATCTACGACTTCGGTAATTCTTTTAAAGAATTGGTCGTAGAAAATGTTTTCCATTGATTCTGCGGCGGTCAATTTTTTTTGATTATCGTCCGATTTATTTTGGGAATTACCAAAAATGAGAATGAGTGTGACGGCAATCACCGAAAGCGACAATGCAATGATTAGTTTTTTTAGATTTTTTGAACTTTTTTGAGCCATGATTAGGAAAAATAATAATTGGGGAAAGAGTGTCATTTTTTGTGCTCAAATTGGTGGCTGTAAAAGACTATATTTAGATTGAAAATTATAGGAGCGTGTTTTTGGCTGTTCAAAAGAAAAAAACTGTTAAGAAAACGAAAAAGCCCAAAGTTGAACCAAAACAGGAAATCCAGCAACCGGATTCGTATTTTATAACGATGTTGGTGGGGTATTTGGTGTTGCTTGTCGGAATCGTCCTTTTGCTTGGATGCGTGACGATTTCGATTGCGGGCGAAAAAGAAAATTGGCTTGGACCGGCTTTGGGAGGTGCGTTCCCGAGCTTTATGACGTTCTTGTTCGGGCGTGTGGCTGTAGTTGTGTTTACGGCTTCGCTTATCCTTTGGGGGCTTTTTATTGCGGTGGCGTCGCTACGGACGAAGCTTTTGCGTTTTGCGATTGGACTTAGCCTTTTGGCTGTGGATTTATCGTTCCTCTTGTCGCTCAAGAATTTTGGCATGAAGAGTGTTTCGAACGATGCGCTTTCGATGAGTGGCGGTGTTTTGGGCGAGTTCTTTTTGCAGAATTTGGCGATTCCCGTGTTCGGACGAGTTTCATGCGTGGCTCCGCTGATTGGGCTTGTGATTGCGCTGGGCTTGATTCTTGTGCTTTCCTTTGGTGTGCGTCCGAGGCATTTCCGGTTCGTGGCGCAGACGATGCGTTATGTGAGTAGCGTTTTTGGACAACGTCGTTCGTTGGGCACGATTGAAGTGGAAACGGTTGAATTTCCGGAAGTGAAGCCTGAGAAAAAGGCAACGGAGAAAAAGCAGCTCCGCCGCGGTGTCGTGATGGAAGACGAGACTATGATTTTCGTTCCCGATGATGTGAAAACTCGCAGGCGTGGGAAGGTGGAGCCGTTCAATGGTCGCCATAACTGGTTGACGGACGAACTCGATGTAAGCCGCTCGGATATGCAGACGCGAGTAGGGAATGGTACGCTAGCGGGCAGGCCGTATAACGGTGCTGGAATGGACGCTGTCGGGGTGCAAGGGAATGCGGCTGCGGCTGGGCTTCAGCAGTTGCCGAAAGCTCCTGTTGCGGATCCGCGTGATATGCAGCGGACGATGAACGATGCGACGTTGGGCGATGGCGTTTATGAGGATCCGGAAATCCGCCGTTTGGAAGAAGAACTCCGCTTGAACGAACGCCACATGAATGCGCTCCAGATTCTGGAAATCAAGGAACGCATTAGCGCACTTCGCCGTGCCCGTGACTTGATTGACTGGGAAAAAGGTCATCGCGGTCGAATGCAGGTGAAAGGCGATGTGCGCCGTACAGCTGGCTCTGAAACGGTGGATGCGGCGGGAGCTGCTGGTTTGGCTACACGCCTCACGTCTGAGAGAACTGTTGTCGAACAAACGCCCATGCCGAAGTCTGCGAAAAAAGCGTCGGCTGCAGCGAAGAAAGCTTCGGCGAATGATGCAAATAACGCCGATGGCGAACTTCTGGATACGGTTCCGGTGCGCGGTGGTGCAAATTCGTTTGATGCAACAATGCGTGCGGATGAGGCTACCTTGCGTGGGCCGGCAACGCTTTCGGATTCTGTCGAAGAACGTGCTGCAATCCATGCAGAGGAACTTTTGGGCGGCGATGGCGCCTACGTGGAAGATTTCCCGGGAAGCCCTGCGGTTGATGATGACGAAACGTTTGCTCCGGTGGTCGTAACTGCGGACGAAGTGGGCGAGGAACCTGAATTTGACGAACCGGTTCCGAGTTCTCGCGGGGCTGGCGGTCGTGCATCTGCTAAGCCTGTCGCAAAACCGGCTGCCTCCCATTCTGCTCCGATTCCGGCGGCTCCGGCAGCTTCTTTTGATAAGTACAAAGTTCCTGAAATTGCGAAGATTCTCGATACGCACGAAACGCAGACGGCGGACTACACCGAAGAAGAGCTGAACGCTATCGGCAAGATGCTCGAAGAAAAGCTTGAAAACTTCAAGGTCAAGGGCCGCGTCATCGGTTGCGAAACGGGCCCGATGATTACGCGTTTTGAAGTGGAACCGGGCCCCGGCGTGAAGGTGAGCCGCTTCTCTGCATTGCAAGAAGACTTGGCGCTCCCGCTGAAGGTCTCGTCCATCCGCATTTTGGCGCCGATTCCCGGCAAGGCTGCGGTGGGCGTTGAAATTCCGAATCGCAAATTCCAGACGGTGTTCTGCCGCGATGTGTTCATGAGCGATAAGTTCAAACCCGCGCCAGACAAGATTCTCGTGGCGCTCGGCAAGGACATCACGGGTGAATCGTTCACGATGGATTTGGCGAAAGCTCCGCACTTGCTTATTGCAGGTCAGACGGGTTCCGGTAAGTCTGTTTGCATTAACGCCCTCATGGCTTCAATGCTGTTCAGCAAGACTCCGGACGAACTCCGCATGATTCTTGTCGATCCGAAGGCTGTGGAACTCAAGATGTACGAAAACATCCCGCACTTGTTGGCGCCTGTCATCACGAAGCCAGAAATTGCAATACAGGCGTTGCAATGGCTTTGCTATGAAATGGACCGCAGAACCGAAGTGCTAGCGACGGCGAAGGTGCGTAACATCGGCGGCTTTAACGCAAAGTTCGAAGCGGGCGAACTCCCCGAAGATGTTCCCGAAGAAGATCGCGGCCACCGCATGGCGTTTATCGTCGTGATTATCGACGAAATGGCGGACCTCATGATGGTTGCCGGCAAGGAAATTGAAAAGTCCGTGGCTCGCTTGGCCGCTAAGGCGCGTGCCGTGGGCATCCACTTGGTGCTGGCGACGCAGCGCCCGTCGGTGAAAGTCATTACGGGTATCATCAAGGCGAACTTGCCGACGCGTATCAGCTTCAAGGTGGCATCGCAGATTGACGCTCGTACCGTTATGGACCATGCCGGTGCAGAAAAGCTCCTTGGCCGTGGCGACATGCTTTACAAGGCGGTGAACGACCCTGATCCGGTGCGCGTCCATGGTGCATTCCTCAGTGACGAAGAAGCAGAACGCTTAGCCGATGCTTGCAGTGACCAGAACGTGTTCTACCCGCAGGTGGAATCGTTCGACGTTTCGGGCGGCGAAGACGGTGACGATGACGAAGGCGGCGGCTCGCTCAAGAACGAAAAACTCGATAAGCTTTTGTTCGAAGTCGCACAATGGGCGATTAGTGTGAACGGACTCTCGACCTCGGCGGTGCAGCGCCACTTTAGCGTGGGCTATAGCCGTGCCGGTAAGATTGTGGACCAGCTTTATGGCTTAGGCGTGTGCGGCCCGAGCAAGGGCAACTCCAAGCCGCGAGCCATGCTCGTCGGGATGGACGAACTCATGCAACTCGAACGCTCTGGGAGATTTGGGTAATTATAGGTCGTTAAATAGGTGTTGTTAAAGTACCTTAGAGTAAAATCATGCTTCGCTATTCGGGCTAAAACAAAATGCATACGCATCAGCAATTCTTGTCGCGGTAGTACTTGACGATTTGTTTGCAAATTCGTAAGGCTTTAGCTTATAAACGATTACCGGGCTAAACTTGCAATTTTTCATCAACTTTAGCCCGTAAATAATTTATTTCTGGGCTAAACTTGCGGTTTTTTGTTGACTTTAGCCCACTAATAATATATCTTTACCTATAAAAGAGTATGGGTAAAATATGAATATTATTGGCAGAAATAAGGAAATTAAGGAACTAGACGACATCTACAAGTCTGGGAAACCGGAGTTTATTGCATTGTATGGTCGGCGCCGCGTCGGAAAAACATTTTTGATTGATCAAAAATATGGTTCCGAATTTGCATTTAAGGTTACCGGAATTATCGACGGTTCCAGACAAGAGCAGATGTCCACGTTCGTACTCTCCATGCGGGAAATCGGTTACCAAGGCGGTCTTCCCGAATCATGGCTCGATGCTTTTTTCCAGTTGCAGGAACTACTAAAAGCGAGATTGAAAAGAAGGAAACGCTGCATTATCTTTATTGATGAACTTCCCTGTTTTGATACGCAAAAGTCCGGTTTCATCAAGGCATTGGGACATTTCTGGAACAACTGGTGCTCAACGCATCCCGAAATTATGCTGATAGTTTGCGGAAGCGCCACGACATGGATGATTAAAAATCTTATTGACTCTCATGGCGGACTTCATAACCGCATTACGCACGAATTTCATATACGACCCTTTACCTTGTCCGAATCAGAAAAATACCTTGAGGCCAAAGGTGTCCAGTGGGACAGACTTTCTATTTTGCAGATTTATATGACTTTAGGCGGCGTACCGTATTACCTCGATTTGCTACAAAAGGGCGAAAGCGTGGCTCAGAGCATTGACCGTTTGTTCTTTTCTCCCGATGCTAAACTAAAGAACGAATTTAAGCGACTTTTCTGTTCTCTTTTCAGGAATCCCGAAAGCCATTTGTCCATAATCAACATCCTCTGTCAAAAAAAGGCGGGAATGACCCGCGACGAGATTGCCGAAAAATTAAAAATTCAGAACAACGGACACCTGAGCAAAATTCTTGAAGACCTTGTCCAGTGCGATTTCGTGCGCTATTACCGGACTCGCGGCAATAAAATTAAGAAAAACAGCGGTGTTTACCAATTGGTGGATTTTTTCACTCTTTTTCACAACCACTTTGCCGAAAAAACGACGGACTCTCACTATTGGAGCCATCACCTGAACACGCCACTCGTCAACACATGGACTGGACTCGCCTTTGAGCGCGTTTGCTACTCGCACATTGATCAAATCAAAAAGGCTCTCGGAATAGACAAAATCGCAACGGAATACTACTGTTGGCGATACAATGGTGATGATAACGGGGCTCAAATCGATTTAATTATAGAACGCGCTGATAGAGTTTTCAATGTGTGCGAAATCAAGTACAGCGAGCATGAATATTCTTTGCAAAAAAGCGAAGACATGAATATTCGAAATCGTGTTGGCTCCTTCCAGCAAGAAATTGCCAAAAAGGGTTCTACGGTTCCTACCTTGATAACGACTTTCGGGCTAAAACAAAATGCATACGCATCAGCAATTCTTGTCGCGGTCGTACTTGACGATTTGTTTGCAAATTCGTAAAGCATTAGCTTATAAACGATTACCGGGCTAAACTTGCGATTTTTTATCAACTTTAGCCCGTAAATAATTTATTTTTGGGCTAAACTTGCAATTTTTTGTTGACTTTAGCTCACTAATCTGATATAACTCGGCTAAATCTCGTAAAAAATGAACGATTTAGCCAAGATATAACCTTATAACTCGGCTAAATCTCATTCTGCGTGTGATTGCCGAAAGTGAAACATTGCCAATCACTACATGAAAATACTCAGTACAAAGACTTCTACGACGCCGACGGCCCATGCGATTGTGGATGTAACGGACCAAATCATCAACTGGTCCTTGGCTTCGCGGACGCCTAGCGTACGGTTGA